>ERZ779643.844-NODE-844-length-23693-cov-11.756621_pt1 | contig 23693 bp, 25 predicted proteins | sample MGYA00511564_ERZ779643 | MGnify/ENA primary metagenome ERZ779643 (study PRJEB29588, sample SAMEA2147114) | human gut metagenome | biome: human gut; feature: human-associated habitat; material: faeces | place: Denmark | collected 2008/2010 ... | reverse complement strand
TATCCTAGCATAAAATCGCATATTTTACCATATCTCGGTAAGTAAAATGAGTACAAATCTAGGTATAAACCCGATTCGTACTCATCAGTACTTTTTCCCTATGCCCTTTATTTCCTTACTTGGCACACTTTTTCATTTCTTTTTCTATCCTTTCAAGCCTCTCCATTTCTCTCTGTGCATCTTCCAACTTAAGGTGTGTATACACATTTGAGGTAACACTTATATCTGTATGTCCCATTAAATATTTCAATGTTTCTACAGATATTCCTCGCTTTGCCGCATTCGTACAAAATGTATGACGGCACACATGTGGTGTTATCTTTGGAAGTTGCACTCGATAAATTCTATTGTACTTCTTAACCACATGCTGAAAGCGTTTTTCCCATTGATAGGGCATCATTGGTTTTCCACGCTTATCCAAGAACAGAAAACCTGTATAACCATCTATCATTTCCTCGACTTTAGGTTTCTTTCTATTCTGTACTACCCTCTTGAATGCTGCATAAACTTCATCCGACATTGGCAATACTCGTGTCCCAGCTTCAGTTTTTGTTTTTTCTATGTACTTTCCCCTACTGCCAACATACTGTAATTGATGGTTCACGTTGATTGTTCTTTTCTCCAAGTCTATATCCTTTAACGTAAGTCCGCAAAACTCGCCTATTCTCAAGCCTGTTCTAAATAATATAAACATCCCATCGTAGCACTCACTGAAATGTTCATCCTGTTGAACAAACCTTAAAAACTCCTTTTCTTGTTTTGATGTTACTGCATCTCTTTTTACTGAATCATCAATTAGAAAATTATGCAGTTCAAAATCAAAAGGATTTTTTCTGATTAGGTCTGCCTCATAAGCCATCTGAAAAGCTGGTCTTACTACTCCACGTATTGTATGGATACTGCTATAGCTCTTTCCATCCTCTGACTGTAATTTTATTAACCAAGCCTTTGCATCTATCGTGTTGATATGATTAATCCTCTGACTTCCAAAGCTGTCTCTTTTTAATACATTAACCACTGTTTTATATCCAGCGGCTGTGGTAGGTCTGACATTGCGCTTTTGCTCCAAATATTTCTCTACCAGTTCTAATACTGTCATATCTCCACCGGATAACGAAATACCATTTGCCAAGTCACGCTCTAGCAATTTTTCCTTTTCTCTAAGCGATAAGTCTGCCTTTTTTCCTTCTGGCATCTTATCGTGCCTTTCCAATTTCCAACTGTATACAAACTTTCTCTTTTTGGTTATTGGATCTATTGTACTGAATAAATATCTTCCATCGGCACGCTGTTGCTCTCCTATACGTAATATGCGATTCTTATTGTCTCTTCTTTTTTCACTCATGGTTTATCCTCCAAACTCTAGTACAATCCCCACCATTGGGATGGGGATTGTATCGGAACTACATATATTTTGCAAGGTATTTTTTGCTTTTATATAGAGCCTGTCTCATCAATAAACAGCTCGAATATCTTACGTTTAATAAGTATCTTATTTCCTACCATAAGTATGTAATCTGCTGTCGGATTGTTCGCCACCAGTTTACGAAGATTTTTCTCTCCAATGTTGAAGTACTGAACCGCCTCTTTGATTGTGAGATTATACTTCTCGCTTGCCATTAAATAATCTTTTTCTGTTTTCATACTGATTCAAAATCCTTTCTATCGGATTTTACTGAATCATTTTGCACCTCATCTTTTTGCAGTCCGACACCGATTGCATCAAACTACCATTTGCTTTTTTACTTGCTGACTACTGTATTTGTTTGTTGCTTACGCAGAAAAGGTAAACAGCTTCTTCTTTTCTGCATTGGTTGTTGTGAATGTTGCTTTGGTTTCATCAAGTGCGCTCTGAATTGCTCCAAACAATTCATTGATTTGTTCTGTTGAATAGGTGTAGTATTTCTTGTTTGAGAGTTTTTGCAGCTTCTCTATCTCTGCCATCACCTTTGATGCTTGGTTCTCGGCTTTTTCTTTGAAGCGTGCTGACTTGTCTGGCTGTGCCTGTTGTACTGGTTGGGTTGCTTCTGTGCTTACTGTTGATGCTGGGGTGTTTGTTGTTATACTGTCCATCTTATTTTCCTCCATAGATTTGTTTTATTTATACTGCTTTTCTCTTGTTGCTGTAGGTACCTTACACTTGCAATATACCACCAAAATTGCAAAATGTAAGCGAAAGTGAGTGTAGAAAAAATCTGCTCTGTTGGATGTATTCTACACTCTTAAAATTCACAAAAAACAAATGACATAAACTACTTAAGCATAAGGGTATGTATATTTTTCATGATGAGTCTGTTGTGCAATTTGACGAACACCAAAAAAATAGCTGCTATTTTCTTTGATATATCTGCTCTGAAATAGAAAATTGCATCAGAGTAAACTTCTAATGCAATCATCTGAATTTTTTACTATGTGATTTTGTGTCAGTATCTACTTGGGTTATTTTTTGAATTATTTGCTGGTGGTGTTTATTTACTGTTTTTTATAGGCACTTATGCTATGGTAATTATAGGTACATTTTATCTCACTATCTATTTATTCTCCCAAACTGCTATTTTTCTATTATTTTCATGCTGATTTTTTATAAAAATAAATTGTTTAGCAAAAATATTGATTCACTTTTTCTGTTTTTTCCATATTTTTTTCTTTATTGATTTTTTCAAAAATCCACATTTTTATAAGTGATATAAAAATCTGCTTTTTCAGAGCCTTCTCACTAGTCCTAGAAACTGTAGCAATTTTAGGTTGTGATAGACAAAAGAAAAGCACTACCGCTGGGGTAATGCTTTTGCTTGTGTTGAAATGTATTTAGTTTTGAAAGGCTCTGCGCAAACGCTTTTTGTATGCTGTTTCTATATCGTCATAGAAATCTACGTCTGCTCTCCAGTCTCCATCTACTGGTACTTCTGCAAACATTACATTGCAACACCTTCCATCTGGATATATCATTGTTAAACCTATTATGTTTCCCCTTCTGAAACTCTTGAATCTTAATCCCATATCTGTTGCCTCCTATGGTTATGCTAATTGCTCTGCTTCTTCTGCCTGTTGCTGTTGAGCTGATTGCATTGCTTTATTCAAGCGTTCCTCATACGCAGATAAGACTTTATCATAGCATTCCATATCCGCCCTCCAGTCTCCTCCCTGTGGCATCTCCATTGTAATGACTGTTTTCTGCTCTCCTGTTGGTATGACCATAGAGATGTTGATTTTACTTTTCTCTTTGTAGCCTTTGAATTTTACCTGCATGGCTGTATCCTCCTTATCAAAAATATTTTTTCTTTCTTCTCAATATAAAGTGCTGAATACTGTCAGGAGTTTTTACTTTGCAGCATTTCTTCATGCTAATTCGCTTAGTAACTGTATTGATTACATTATCAAATGTATTTCCATACTATCAGCAGTATTTTTCAATTTTCCTTGTTTTCAGTGGGTGTATATATTAATTTGATTCCAATGCCTACTTTATCGGTCTAATCAACAATGATTCCAAACAATACTAATCTGTGCTATTATGAATTTATAAAATTGTGAGCGAGGAAAAAGCATGGCAGAACATTTCAAGCTGGAAATTACAAACAGAAGTACAAAGATTACCACGTGGACTGGTGTATCAGATGATTTTGCAAATGAATACAAAGAACGCTTAGGGGTTGATGACAGCTTACCAGACGATTATATCCCTGCCCCCATGAGTGATGCATTAAAAACTGTGCTGAATCCACCACCACCCGAAAATGCTGATAAAGATAAACCAAATGAGAATCAGATTGTCTCTAAAAGTTCTGCCAAGAAAAATGATGGTAAATATGCAAAATACAATTATGCAAAGCGTGTGAAGAAAAGACGCTCAACTTTCAGAACTCTTGCATATATCAATTTTAGAACTCCAAATGTACAATTTGTTACTCTCACTTTTGACACTCGAATATTTGATAATGCAAATGACCTACAAACTTGTCATAAAGCATTTCAAAAATTTATTAAACGTATTCGACACCAATATGATGATTTTCGGTATCTCGCTGTGTTCAGCCGACAAACCAATAAGAACTGGCATTATCATATGATTTGTAATTTTGATGAAACTGTATCTGGTAAAACTATTCATGACCTCTGGACTTATGGTATTGTTCATAATACTGTGCTTACAAAATATGATGAATTTGATACAAAAGTGTCCTATTGCATTGACAACATGGAATCAGTTTCTTGGGATGAATTGCAGGGCGAAAAAGGCTATCTAAACTCAAAAGGCTTGCAGAATAAAATTGTTCTAAGGTCTTGGAATGAAAATGAATCTGATATGGCTTATGAATATCTGCGTCAGATACTGCAAAGTGATGATATTCCCTATGCCCTTCATAGTATCACTAAAAAAGACAAACTGCCTTCATCATCTAAAGCTTACGATATAAACTATCTGGTTTCACATAAGGGATTTGCTGAGCTGTTTGCCAAGCCCATTGTTGCGAAAAAGAAATAAGTGTTTTTAATATAAATATAGTATGAATATGACCATAGCTGTCACATGTGAATTGATTTTATCTGATGAATTATGATTGTATTTTATATGTGTCTGTTGTTCTAAAAATGTGCAAAAAAATAAACCCTACTGGGTCATTTACTACAATACCATTAATGGTGAGAGCAGTGCTGGTGTCAAATCTGTAGGATGAGGATGTGGTTGAACATATTCCAGCTGAACCAACTGTTGCCTTATAAGTAGTTGACATATCGGGTGACCTGTTTATAAATCTAGTTGCAAAGGTTTCATTATACTCGGTACCAGATTTGCGTGTGCCCTGTGGGGTGTTGGCTGATTTAAAGTTATATGCTGAATCATATGCCAAGCTCGTTAAGTAGGATATTGCTCCACCATTTTTCCAATCTGCTAAGGTGAGGTGGTCTTGCCCTCTAAACAATACTGTAATGTAATTGAAATTACTGATTGATTGGGTGTTTTGTGAGGTTCCTGAACGTGTACTGGTGTTGTCCTTATAATATTTGTTGCTGGTGGTTATGGTGTTTACTGCTGGCTGGTTGTAGGTGATGCTATTATTTTTAGAGACTACTGCTTTGTTGATGGTGGAAGTATCAAGGGTGATGCCTAGGCTGGTGGTGTTGTCTGTCCATTGCCATGAGGTACATGGGGTGTCATAACATGAGTTGGAGTGGGAATGCTCTTCTGTTGAACAGTTTAAACTTTTATTACCAAGGGCATCTGTTGAATAACAACCGCTACCATGGGAGTGTTCACTCTTTCCACATCCTAGGTGGTGTCCGTTGCCTCCATGGGATTGACAAGTGGTTATGGTTGGGGCTGGGGCTATCCATGTGAAGTTGTGGGTGAATAGCTGCTGTGTTGTGCTGTTGGCATCTGGAGTCATAAAGCTTACTCGCTTGGTTATTTGGGATTGCTGGAGCTGGAAGTCATAAGGTTGTGGTGGATTTGGATTGACTTCTGTTTTTTTGTAAAGGATGTAGAGGTATTTTTCTCCAGTATCTTGGTCTAGGAGGATTTCTTGGGAGGAGGTTCCTGTGTGGAGTACTGGGCTTACTGCTGCGTAATCTGATTTTTGTTTGAAATTTCTATTAGTAGAGGATGCCTTCCAGCCTTCGATTTCGTAACCTTCCTCCGCATCTATAGAGATGTAAGCTGTTGTTCCTGATTGCTCAAACCAATTATAATCTGTGGCTTCTTCAAGGATGGTGCCATCGGATGATATTTTCTGGGTGTAATAGAGCTTTTTGATGGTACAGTCGCCATCGGTACCATTGTCTGGGGATGGGGTTTCGGTGTTGCCTGGGGTGCCTTTGGATTCATCATAGGTGTGGATGGGTGGGAGTGCAAAGCCACTTATGTCGATTGATGCCATTGCAATGCCTTCACTTCCAATTTCTCTTGCTGAACCTATTCTATATACTGAACTTGTTAAACCTGTATATTTAGTTTTAGCTCCTGTCATTCCACCAGCATAAGATGCTACTTCAATATCTTCTGATAAGCATAAGCTGAATGGTAACTGCTTGTTATACAATTTATAAGTGTATCTTCCACCACCTTCTTGTCCAGCAACATTATCGGATACATCTATTAATCTATAACCTGTACCTATATATGCAATCGGTGACCATCCATCTTCATTTGTTGCTCCTGCTGGCATTGGACTGCCTGCTTTCCATTCCATTTTCGTTGCATCTATTGTGTCATTTGCAAAGGTGTTGTTTGTGTACATATAGTTGACTGATACTGGCTCTACTATGGCACTCCATTTTGTATCTGGTTTTGCTAATTGTTCAAGTGCTCTTGTACCTCCACCTGATATATAAACGAAGTATGCCCAGTTTGGTAAGTCTACAGGATTTCCTTTAATCATTTTTGTTAATCCTGAGTCTTCCATGAGGTATGCCATGGAGTTTGATCCATTTGCTTGCCAACCTCCTGAATATGCTACTGGAGATACATTATCTCTCCAATAAATATGTGATGTAGCATCCCCAATACTAGCCCCAGGAATTGCACCACCAACTCTTTTGCTTAGTGCATCTTTTCCTGTTATGCCTTTCACACTTCCTAGTGCTGCATTTGTGTATCTTCCAAACTCTCCTACTCCTGCTTTATCCATGACTAAACCATGGGTTTGAATTACACCTTTTTCATCTACTACATAAAACAGGACACCACATCGTTTAGATGATGCTGCCCAGTAGAGATATCCTGCTTGCTCATTTGTTGATTCATCGTCCTCATTTGCACTATATGAATCAAGATTCATTGTTTGACCGATAGTTGTTGTCGTATCGGCATAGGCTGTGAGTGTGGGTGAAATATTTAGTGCTGTGAATATAACCAATATCATAAATAAAATACTTAGCAGGATGTATTTTATTTTGAATTTGTTGTGTGATTGCTTTTCCATGCTGTGCCTCCTTATTTTGATGAAAAATAAATTTTATTCTTACTTTAAAAAAGGGCATGAAAAAATGCACCCTTGCTTATCTTGGGTGCATTTTTTCATGATAAACTTTTATATTTTCTTTTATCTTAGTTGTATCCCTTTGATGCTTTGTATGCATCTATTTCCTCTTGTGTACCTATTATCGTTCTACCTGTTTCTGGGTCTTTAAATGATACACTTCCATCCTCTGTTAATAGCCTTTCAAAATCTTGCTTGATGAAGGCTTCCCATTCATCATTGGTACCACTAAATTGTGTTCCATCCGGAAGGTAATCTCCTACATGATAAACAGTTCCATACAATGGATCTCCCTCTTTCATATAGACCGCATAAGATGGTTGGTCGCCTGCTCCCTTGCCATGGTCATAGCACCAAGTCCAACCGAAGGCATAATCAGCACCATTTTCCTGTGCATATATTTCATACTGATGAACTGCATCCCATGCGCCATTGATGTCTGCCCATTCAGAATTTCGTATTTCATTTTCATCATCATTGTATTCGGATGATGTTGAGGTGTCTGTGGCTGGTGCCTGATATTGTGAATAAAGTGTACTACCTAACTCACTTGTGTAATTGGTTGCCATGGTGATAAACAAGCTAACTGCATCTGCTTTTGTTAATGCTGAATCCCAATCCTCTAAGTCTGCTTCTGCAAGATATCCATTCTTGATTGCTAATTTGAATGTTTCGTATAAGTCAGTTGGTACACCTTTGCTTGCATCAGAGATTGCTTCACTATATTTAATGTTTCCTGCATCAGATACTGTTGATATTGTTATATCTGATGTATCTGAATATAAGTCTGTGTATCCTGATTCTTTCAATGTTGCTACATAATCAGCACGAATGTAATTAGTAACTAATGCTATAAATTCTCCCTTTGTCATTGTACCATTAAAGGATTGCTCATTTAAACCATTCTCTGTGTTGAGGTAACTGTATTCATTCATTGGTGCTGCGAAGTTGGTATATTGGGTTTCTCCTACTTTTGCTGTGAAGTCCTTGTCTGCTTCTGGTGCCTTGGATTCGTTGACTGGTGTTGTGGCTCTCATTAATAATGCCATTGCCTGTGCTCTGCTGATGGTTGAATCGCCATCAAACTGCCCATCCTCTTGGTCTGGAAGCAATTCAAAGTAGGCATTGATAGTTGCATATGGTGCATTGATATCATCTGCTTCTATGTCTGTGTAATTCTCTGTTGCTATCTCTCCAAACTTTGTCATTGCATCTATATTTGCAAAGTAACTAGAAATTGCAGAGTTCTTTGTTGCCATGTATAAGGTAACATTTTGGTCTGCTTCTTGTGTTTTTGGATTGTAATATAATATACCCTCTTTGTTGCCTGTGGTTCCTGTGACGCCTACGTACTCTTCAAATGCTGTTCTTAACTCTGGATGTGTCTCTAGGGATGAGAGCTGGAGCCATGGTAACAGTTCTACCTTGGATTCCTCTGTGTTGCTATCATAATCTGGTACTGCATATTCCAGTTCTATCTGCTCGGTTTCTCGCATCATATCATATGCCTCTTGTTTAGTTGTTGACGCACAACCGAAAAGTTGTGATGCGATAATAACCATTGTAATTGTTGGTAAGATTACCCTTTTGATTTTCATGTATTTTCCTGACATGGTGGTGTTCCTCCTGTTTTGATAATGAGCGAGGGCATCTGTTGAGGTAGCTGTACTACCTCATAATGCCCTCTAAACTCAAAAATTTTAATTATAAATTTTTTCTTCTTTTTATTGAAATGCTCTGAAAAATGCTTACTAATTTTTTATACTGCTATAACTATCTGTGCTACTTGTAATGCTAAACCCATTACCATTAGTGTTTCCTGTGGATGTTTTTTAATAAATTCATGTATCGAGCATAAAGTATTTGCTTTTAACAATTCATTTACTGTAGCCGATACTGCTGAATCAGTGCTATCTTGTAGTTCATCTAAATGCTTGAATAATTCCTGCCCCTTTTTCGATATAGAATATTTATGTGTAAATACACTCTCTTTAATAACTCCATTATTTATCCAAAACTTCACACATTTATCATATGTTTCTCTGGAAATGCCTGTATCCTCTACTGCTTCAAAAGCATTGTACTTTTCATCAAATGTTGCATTTTCAAATTCCTCATCTTTAAACTCGTCCAATACCTTTAACCATAGCAGTACTGATGATTGCTCTGGTGTTAATTGTTGTTGTGTGCCCATACATTTTATCCTCCATGTGTTTGGATTTATTATATCGTCTTTAAGCATAGTTTTCAATGCTTTTAGCATTATTTGTATGTCCTAAAGCCATACTATAAATCATAAACTATTACTATCGGAGGTTTTTCTATGATTAATGGTCTTGGAGATAAACTGCAAACACTTAGAACACAATTTAATATGTCTCAAAAGGAAGTTGCTGTTGCAATAAATACCTCTCCATCTATCATATCTAATTATGAAAGTGGCGAACGTACACCAAGTGTAGAAAATCTCATGGCACTTGCAAGATTGTATCATTGCTCTACTGATTACCTACTTGGTTTTCAATCAAATAATAATGACAACATACTTGATGTTTCTATGCTTTCTATAGAACAGAAAATATTATTACAACAATTCCTAGCCAGTATAAACCAATAGCCAATGCAATTACTTATTCGCATTGGCTATTTTTATATTTTGAATCGCTGACTTTAGTTGCTCATGTATTACATGAATTGTTCGCTGATATACTTCATCTGCGTGTTGCTGTTGCAAATCATTCTCTAGTAAAATAACTAAGCTTAATGTGTCTTGCAGATTATTGTTGATAGTATCTAAAATATTAGTCATTGTATTTTCCTCCTCTCCTAATGTTGGATTGTAGGGTAACGCTGGGTGAGGGGAATTGCAAGGTATTTTTTTAGAAAAAGCAGTAGTCACTGTGGGCTACTGCTTTTGGGTTAATTTAAGATGGTTTCAAATTCGTATGCTCCATCTTCTACCGCATATGGTGGTAAGATGTTGGTATTGTCATCTGGAAGTGTTGGATTTAAAAATAGTATGCCATAAACACTTGTTGACTCTGGACTATTCCAATATTTACTGTAATAGTAGCTTGGCTGGGTACAGGTAAACTTGATTGCATATACCGATGTACCTGTGGCTGATTCTGAATTGCTAGTCTTGTAACTCTTTTTAGTTCCTATATACTGTGGTATTGTGAAACTACTTGTTATGTTTGAAAAGTTATCTATTGCATATTCGAATTTATCTGTGGTGTTTAACTTGTCAAACCATGTGTTGTTGTTACCATGGGTGTATATATCTAGTATTCTAGAATCTGCTGCTGTGCTAAACTTAATATTTGAAGCTCCTTTGGCACTTACTGTGTAGGTTACTAAATCCTTGTTGGTTACGTTAGTACCTATGGTTGCTGAACTTACTGAGGCTGTTGCACTACTTGGAATGTCTGTGCTATTTACTCCACTTAAGATTTTGAAATTTCCTAGTGCAGTTGTAACTGGGACATCTTTGTCTAGATTCATTACCATACTGTTCCTTGGTGCTGTTATCTGTGCTGTCATTTGGAGAACTGGCTCCCAGACTGCATAGAGGGTTGTGTTGTCTTTTATGTTGTATTTCTCTGTTCTAGATGATGAATAAACATCAAAGTTGCTGTCTGGTACTGTTACGTTCTCATTTAAACTGTAACCAAGGAATCTGTATTGTTGACCATTGACTGTTTTGGTTAGGTTGGTGTTTAAACCTTTGTCATTGTAGGTTGCTCCATTGAATGTTCCATAATAGTTTTCTTTATCTTTCACTATATCAAAAGTATGGTTTAATTCGGAATTGTACATTGTATATTCTAATACTCTTGAAGCTGAATCCTTATTGAATTGACCACCATTAAAATTAAAAGTAAGGGTAATTGGTTTTTCCCAGATAGCGTATAAATTTAATACTGCTCCTTGGGTATTTTTGAGGTTCTTAACTTCCTGCCCATTTTTGTAGGTTGGTGTCTTTTGGTTTGGTGATGTTCCCCAGCCTATAAACTCATAGCCTCTTTCATAATAAATATTGTTGTATGTGGTGCTATTTGGTCGTGTAAATTTATTTGGTGTTAGTTTTTGTTTTACATCATATGTAAATTGCTGTGTATAAGAGCCTTGGGCTGTATTCCAGTTGTCATTACCATTGAATCTTACTGTGTATTTGATTGGTTCCCAATGTGCATAGACTGTACTATCTACTGTTGCCTCATATATAGTCTCTTTGCTTACCTGTGTACCACCTGTTGCTGATGTATACCAGCCTTTAAACTTCCAGCCTTCCAATTTAGGATTTGGTAAATCGCCATATTTTTCTTTATAAGTTACTTTCTTACTTACTATTTCATTTCCTGTTATGTCATGTGATGCATTTGATGGCTTATTATAATTGAAATTCAAATTAAATTGTCTTTTTACCTCTACCGATTTTGTAGCACTTATGTTACCTGCACCATCTACTGCTGCTACGTGGAAGTATTTATAATCATAATTAACTGGTACAGATGTACCTGTTGTTTCTGTTCCTTTAGATGTTGTTAATGTTTCTGTTGCGTTATTACTAAATAAATATCTGTATTTCTTTACTCCTGTTGTAACTGTTAAGGATTTCTTCTCTGTCCTATCTATCAAACCTGATGCAGTTGTATCATCTTTGCTAAAGCTCTCTACATAATACCAATATGTACTACCATTATCCTCTGCTGAATATGACATTTTACTGTTATTCTGTGATACATTTGGTGTGTTTGGTTTTGCCACGTCTTGAGCTGATGCATCATTTGTTGTGTAGGTGTTGAATAATAGCTGGTTCATATAAAATACAAGATTGGCTAGTATCTTCTGTTCATCCGTAGTAGCTTGTCCACTCGAATGTCCTGTCTGAATCATTGCACAATTGTTTTTGATTGTTAAATACCAGCTTTCGTTTTCATAACCAGATGCATAGGAAGAAAATTGTAAGTCAACATTGTTTGTATTTGGTAAAGCTTGTCTTAATGTATGTGCATATGGTATTGTTAATTCTGTTCCAACATTGCCAATGCTCCATGGGTATGTTGTAAACAAACTTTTTCTTTTTATCCTAACCTTTGTTCCACCAGCTTTTGCGCTTCCTACATAACCTGAATAGTCAATATTTTCATAGTAATCTGTTATGGTTAAATCCAACAAGTTTTTAAATTTTTCAAAATTTTTATGTGTTGCAGGACTTGCATTAAAATGACATATTGTATCATGTCCGAAAATAACACCTCTGCCTGCATTTATAAACTGACTAACAGCATTGTATGCACTATCGCTTATATCTTTGTGATTATTACAATCCCATGTTCCAAATAGTAAAACATCATATCTCCAATTTCCATTTGAATCCTTTAAATATCCATATGGATTAGCATTAAATGTATCAATGTATACACTATCTACTTTAATAATTCCTTTGCCATATCCATTATTTTCCATCCATACCTTAAGCTGACTAGCTGCTGCATCAATTGGATATATTTGTAATAACCTTACTTGTGTTACTGATCTATAATCAATACCTACTGTTTCGTATGTTCTTCCACCATCGGATGATTTATAAACTTTGAAGTTTTTATTTGAATAATTATATTGCCTCCAGTCAAGAGAAACTGAACCATAACCATTCGTGTTAGGTGTTAATGTAAATGGTAAGTTCCCCACCCTTGCTGTCATTGCATATGCACTCAAACTAAACAGTAACATCATCACACATAATGCTGATGCAAGTATTCTCTTCTTTTTCTCTCTAGTTTTTTGTGACATTATTCTATTCCCTCCCTTAGTGAAAATTGGTCTCTTTGTACTTCTGAAATTTACTCTAAAAATTTTATCCCATATGCAACCACACTATTTAACAGTAATGTATCCTACTGAAATGCACCTATGCTGTCTGCTATCGTTCAGAAGTCTGTCTAAAAAATTTACCCTAGATTTTCAATCACCCATACAAACTTATCATTTTTTGATATTGCTGGAATCACTTATCATGCCCTCTGAATGTAGCTAAAATTTTCAAGATGTAATAGCATGGATGCAATTACTGAATTTTTCAAGTGTTACTGATTGCTTTTTTATTGGTTTCATACTCTTTTACTCTTCGGTAAAATGTGTTAGCTTTTATGTTGAGTTCTAACATAGCTTGTCTGGCTGTAATTTCATTTGCTTTCCATCTGGTGTAAATTATTACAAACTGCTCATTGTCTATTTGGATTGGTTTCCTGCCCTTGTATACACCTTTTGACTTTGCTACTGCTATTCCTTCTGCCTGTCGCTTTGCTCTTTTCTCAAGTTCTGCCTGTGCCAACTGTGCATATACCTCAATCAATAAATTAGTAACCATTTCTGTTACCCAACGATTACTCTCATCTACCTCGTGTAACGTTGTTGGTATTTCCAAGATACGAACTATGATATTATGCTCTTTAAACCACATTAGTTCTTTCTTGATTAAATCTGCATTTCTTCCAAGTCTGTCAAGTTCCTCCACAATTAAGTCAATGGGTTCGTTTTTCAAGCTGGCTTTGGAAATATGCTCAAGAATGACTTTCATTTCCTGATACTGCTCACGCTCAAAATCTTTGCCTGTTTTCTTATCAACAAATATGTTGTTATCTGATATATCTGGTGCAAATTGTTTTACTGCTATGATTTGTCTGTCTATATTCTGGTCTGTTGTAGATATTCTACAGTAGGCGTATTTTGGTGACATGGGTTTGTTCCCTCCATATTTTAAAAATAATTTTTCTTATAATTAATCTCAATGTTACTTAGGATGCATAAACCAAATTGTCGTGCTTGCCCTGTTCTGTTTCAATAAGCTGTCTGTTTTCTATGAAATATTTCAAATATACAAATCACAGCCTCTTGACATACTTTTGCATATCCTCCCTACTAAGTCACAGGGGTATACCCTATTGAAACACACAAATACCGACTACCATTTCTGATAGTCGGTATTTGTGGCTTTGTATGATGTTGCTTTATTCTAGTCCAAAGTATTGCAGTAAAACCGCTCTGAATAACATCTCCTCTGAAATTGGTTTTACCTTGGAATTGATGAGTTCTAAATCTGATTCCTTGATACTTTGAAAATTGCCTTGCCTGTCATGTCTACATATAAAGCAATCTCCTGCTATGATTGTCTGTGGTTCCTTGATTGCTACTCTTGGTTCTAAACCAATCAGCCAGCCTTCTTCATTACAGACTAGGTCTATCTCTTCTGTAAGGGCTGTACACTCTATCAATCCACCGACAAACTTCTGCTCTGCTTCAAGTGTATTTTCTATCTCCATGACTCCTTGATTATCTTTTGTAAATACATATACTTTCATAGTGTGCTCCTTATAATAAATGTGGCAGGTGCTTATATCTGCACCTGCCTTTTACTGGGTTATTTTGTTTGGTTTTCTGTTGCTGTTGTTTTCTCAATTTTTGTATCTGCTGGCTGCTGTGGTCTTGACTGCTCTAACTTTTCCAATGGGGCTACAATTACATTATCGCCCTGCATCTTTGCTCCTGCACTGATGATATGCATATCAAGTAATGTTTTCACTTTTTCTTCTGTGAAGCTGGTTCGCTCATAGCGTGAGGAAATCACATCATACATTGTATTTCCTTTTTCCTTATGTGTTCCAATCACAATATAAAACAGGTTTGCTAAGCAATCATCCTCGACCATTGGAACTAATGTATTTGTATGAATCTTTTTCATCATGTTTGTTGTGAAGAAATTCTCTGTATCAAGAATCAACTCTCCTGACTCGGTTAATGCTAAACCATAAACCTCGTCTGTTGTAAGACCTTTAAGTGCATCCTTTATCTGCTTTTCTGTCAGCTCCACGACCTCTCCTTTTGGTAAGCTGTAAGCCTCAAAACATATCGGTCTGCTTCCTAAAAAAATCTCGTTTGTAATGATTAATTTTCTACACATATAGTTTTCCTCCTGCGTTTTGCATTTACTATTTTGTCTGGACATTCCTTTTTATGTCCTCCTTACATTTAATACAATAACGCTGGGAAAATGTGGTGTCAGTGGTGGAAATAGCCAGAGTTTTCATACTGAAATTAGAGATGTTGTAGAAAATGCAAAAGGGCAGCGCCTATCGGCACTGCCCATACTAATTACTACTAGGATTTTGCGTGTAGACAGAATAATTCGGTCTGTTAATCGCTTTAATATCCACATTGTTCTTTTTAAGTTCCCTATGTAACAGAACTTTCACCAATTCTGACCGCCACAGACGGTTTGTTGACAGCACAACAATATATTGAATTTTATTTTCTTTCAATGTAGCAAGCATATCAAGCAGACCGTCACGCTCAATACTCATTTCATCCTCGTTGGCTTTCGCTCCGCTGATACCCTCGTCCTTAAAAATCTCTATCAAGTTGTAACTTTTGGAACTGCAATACTTTTCAATTTCTGCACGTTGCTCCGCTAAGGAATATCCCTGTTTGACCTGCCCTTCTGTTGACACCCTTATGTAGCCATATACATTTACAATGTTGTTTTCCATGTAACCGAACCTCCGTTATAAAAATTTATTTTATAACAACAATTTCAATTCCGGTTAAAAATCACGGGAAACCATCAATATATAATTATTGAGACGTGGTAATGTATCTTACCAAATATAAAAGACTTCCTAAAATATTCATTATTCTAGAAAGCCTTTCTTATCTCATTTAAAAATATTCATTGGATATTTCGTTGATAACATCCATTACAGAAGTATATTTAACCCATTCCCTCTCACATGTATATCTGTGTGAATCACTTGCATTTTTATCTACTGTAACTCTAAAATTATACTCCCCCTTTAATGATTCATTATACTCAACAACCGCCTTTATTTCTTCCAGCCGTTCTTTAATCATCTGCGGTCGTGTAGCCTCACCACCTTTTGCTACATATTGGTTACTTCCCATCGTTCTAGAACTTGTATCAAGTCCGTAATATGGATTCTCTCTAAAATCAGATTGTATTTCTATTCCATAAGTTTTTCTAATATCACCATTTTTAAATTCTATGTAACAATCATCACCATACTTGTACGAAACACTTACACTTTCATTGGCTCTAAATGTATGCACTTCGTATTTTTCTGTATAATCCCACCCCAAAGCTGAAAAATATTTCTTTACTGGAGCAAATTGTTGTTCCATGTATTTCATTTTGGCTTCTGTAAATTTCTGCAATTGCCCTTTTGTGGTATGCTGATTATATAAAGAAATACCTTCGCCAAAATATATTTTATTATACCTTTTAGTTTCATCTTTCAATTTCTCAACTAACAATCCGTCTGTTTTTACATCTTCAAAACCCATAATACACCTCCAACATTTTTATTATATTATATCATTGCTTTTGTATAATATGAATACTAACCTTAATATAAATACTAACCTTACAGATAGTATTAAACATAACACTGTACCTTTCCAGAACAAAAATACGCTAACTTAATTGCTTCTTCATCTGAATAGCCATCCCTATGTATATATGACGCCAATGCTATCATCTCATTTTGAAAAATGTATAAAAACTTATCAAATCCAGTACTGAACAAATTTCCCTCAACCAAAGCGTTAGGGGCTAATGAAAACGCTTTAACACTTTTTTCCCTTTCGGCAATCGCATGGGTAATCCTGTGATTTCCATCTATAACAAGCCATTGATAAAATTTATCTACCGTCAGTGGTGCAATAATAATTGGTTGTGTTTTTATCTTTACGATATCAGTTGTTGGTGTCCAATTAATTCGCATGTTCTTATCAGTAAACTCTTTAATATCAATATTAATTGCATTATCTAAAGAAACTCCCGACTGCTCTATCATTTGAATTATGCGTGATACCCTAAAATGAATAAACATCGTATTTGTCTCATAATTTACTGGTATCTGAAAATTCTCCGGAGCTTCCATTTTTTCTTTCAACATAAGCATTTTCATCTTAGGATTATTATAATCTCTACACGCAAAACCATCTTGTGCCTTTAAAATTTCCATCCATTTATCAAGATATATTTTTTGAACTTCTCCGGAATCAAATATTGGCATCTGTGATAATTCCCTTTTCCATGCTGTATAATCTACTTTATATATCTTGTCTGACATAAAATCTACTGGCATATCATTTTCCCTCCTCATAAAATATTTTTATAATAAATTATACACTACTTAATCACAAATTTAAACTAAGTAAACTCTAGGTAAAAACTTAATTACAAAATGTTCAAAAGCCCTATTTTACTACGTTTCAGCCATTTTATTATAGACTGCCGTGGCAAACAAATAAAATCTTGATTTTTCCCATATTTCCTGTATTTTCGGGCTTTTCAAGCCTTTTTACCTTTCTTCATTTTTCACTTATTCTGGCATATTTTGGCATATCTTTGCATATTTTTGTCATCAATTTTGGTAAAAACTTTGGTAAATTTCAAGTCTGTACCAAAGGCAAATCTGCCATTGGGAATCGACAGGTAAGAAATTGGGGATTAAGATAAATACTGGCATTCAGCCATTTTTCTCTCATTTTCATCAGGTCATTATGAATTGATTGCTTTTTGAAAATCTTCCTGTGCATCCTGAAATTTAACATGAGTATAGGTATTCATCGTAACACTGATATCCGAGTGTCCCATAATATACTGAAGCATCTTCGGATTCATTCCCGACTTAGCCATATTAGAACAAAACGTATGACGACACACATGCGGTGTGATTGGCGGCATCTGAACCTTATATATGCTATTGTACTTTTCCAGAATATGCTGGAAATACTTTTCCCAATGTAATGCCACCATAGGCATATCATTTTTATCAAGGAATAAAAATCCTGTCATTCCATCAACCATCGGTTCAACTTTGGGATTGACCCTGTCCTTAAGTATTCTCTTAAAACAAGCCACCACCTCATCAGACATTGGAACATATCTCTCGCCGCTTTCTGTCTTAGGCTTTTCAATGATATACTGCATCTGACTTGTTCTCTGTAATTGATGATTTACCCGTATTCTTTTGTTTTTAAAATCCAAATCTGATTTTGTAAGCCCACAGAACTCTGATATACGAAGTCCTGTGTTAAAGAGGACAAATATTGCATCATAGTACTTGCAGAAATGCGCATCTTCTTTTATGAATCTTAGAAATTCCCGCTCCTGCTTTCTTGTGACAGCCTCTCTTCTCACACTATCATTCACAATCACATTGACTAGTTCAAAGCCAAATGGATTTTTGCGAATCAAGTCATCTTCTTCTGCCATCTGAAATGCCGGTCTTAATACTCCCCGGATAGTATGAATTGAACTATAACCTTTTCCATCTACCCTCTGAAGCTTGATCAACCATGCTTTCGCATCCGATAATTTCACTTTGTCGATTCTTTTTTTGCCAAAATCATCTTTTTTCAGCAGATTAATTACCGTCTTATAACCAGCATAAGTACTCTGTCTGACCCCTATTTTAAGGCTCACATATTTCTCCACTAATTCAAGAACTGTAAGCCCTCCACCTCTTGGAACAAGTCCATTAAACATATCCTGTTCCAGCTGTTTTTCCTTTTCTCTTAAAGAAAGCTCCATTTTCTTTCCTTTAGGTATAGGATCATTATGGTCCAAACGCCAACTATATAAATTTCCTTCATTTCCATGAATATCCACATATCTAAAACGATAACGTCCATCTGCTCTCTGGTACTCTCCTTCGTGAAGAATTCTATTGCGATTATCTCGTCTTTTCTCACTCATAGCTTTGTCTCCTTTCAAAAAAGAGAGCCCTAGCGTGATTATTGTACCACATTTGTGCCCCCTTTTCTACTACTTTACATATTAAATTGCAGTTGACTCTGCCAGAAATTGTTCAAATTGCTCTTTCTTAAATAAAACTTTGTTTCCTACTAACAGATAAAACTCCCCATTTGGATGGATATCTACAATTTGTCTAAGCCGCTTTTCACCAATGTGATAAAACTGTGCCGCTTCAGTTACAGAAAGCAAATATCGCTTCCATATAGGAATATCTATACTCTGATTCTCTAATTCATTTTCGTCATCCATCATATTCTCCAATCTGCAGCTGTCTGACTAACATCGCATCAACCTTTTTTATTGCATCTGTGCTGACAATCATCCCAGCGGTCTGTATTATCTGTTCCTCATTTATTGTGACCAGCTGCTCTGGTAAAAACATTGTTGTATGTCTTAAAAATCCTTTAATTTCTGAAGGCTCAATATTAAAATGTACTGGAATATAATCCTTTCTCATCTTAGTTGTCCCCGGTATAACTGTATATACAGGTGATTTTCCGTTTGCTTTGTCGCAGCTTATTACAATACATGGTCTCCTTCCAGCTTGTATGTGCTTGAGTCCATTTTTCAATTCAGCCCACACAATCATATTTCTCTTTATCTTCACTGCATATCACCTCTCTTTGGCGGAATATACAAGTCTACCTTGTTCTGCTCGCAACGCTCACAGAACAACTTTCTCACTAACTTCGCGCTTACGCACTCATTAAGTGTTCAATGATTACTCGATAACTGTAGCAACACGTCCAGATTCTACTGTACGTCCACCATCACGGACTTTGGTTTCGTGATATTCGATTATTTGAAACTAATTTGTGCGGTTCTGTTGTCTAAAGTAGCTTATTTTTGCTGAGGAATTAGTGCTTTATAAAAATCTTGTAGCCAAAATGTAGCCAATTAACGTTTAGATAAGCACAGGCAAATGAATTTCAATAATTCTTTCAAAATAACATAATCACTTTAATATAAATAAGTTATGTTATTTTAAAATATATCTGCCTTCTTCTTTATATATTTCTTGCTTACCGTCAACACAAAATGCTGGTCTGATACCATTCATATCGTATGCATTCGTGCTTCCAATTTCACCTTCCGGTCCTACTGCATATACACAAGAATCATATGTAGAATCCGCACTTCTTAACCACCAACTTACAGTAAACTTTCCATTATTCGTAGTAGCAAAACGATTCTTATTATCTTTAAAATACAACAATGGCACCCCTTCAACTCCGACATGCCCATTTTTTTTATATCCAAGTTCAGTAAAAGACAACAAAAACACTTTTCTTACAATAGTTATCACGCTATCATCTATTTGATTCAAGCATCGTTCATCTAAAATCTCTATTTCCGAATCTTGAATTAAGCAACGAGTTTGAATAGGTAAATTATCAAAAAACTCTCCCATTAAGTAATTATCAATTTCACTTTCTTCATAGTAAGCCGAATAATCACTAACTCTTCTATTCTCTGGAAGAATTTCTTTTCTTAACAAAAGTGTTTTACCATTATAATCATTAGTTAATACAATATATGGAACAAATCCTGTTTTTTCTTCAATATATATGATTGGTTCAATTTTACATTTTTCAGAATATGCCAAATCACTTATTGTATTATATTCCTCGGTTACTGCTTGTCTTTTACTACAAGCATTTAATAGAACTCCAAGAACAATTGCTAATACTACTACTTTATACGTTTTTCTGAACATTTATGTGGCTCCTTAATTTCTCTGCTTTTTACGTCTTATTTTTGTAAATGCCATACACATCACTATACTTACCATGATTACAGCCATTAGACTACAAAATCCAACTGCAGATTCGTCTCCTGTTGAAACAGATTCTATCTTTTCTCCTCCATTTTCATTTATTCCCGAACCAGAATTATTACCTGTATTATTATCTTTTCCCGAATCAGGATTTTCTGGGTTCGCTGGATTTTCTGGGTTCGCTGATTCTCCATCTTTTTCAAATTTTGCAACTAAAAGGGTATCTTTTTCTACACAAAAACGATATTGTGTTTCTTGCGAAATTAATTTATCATTCTCATACCAACCAACAAATTGGTAACCTTCTTTAATTTATGAAATACTATATGTCTTGTAGATTCATTTCATAAATTACTATAATTTTTATAGTTTTATCATTTATACATTTGTTGAAAAAAGTTATATAAAACATTACAATATTTATTGATATAAGATTCTTTCTCGCCATCTATAACACCACAAAAATAACTGTACTTAGAACCATCAAAAACAACTGTACATATATTAGTTTTAAATAAGCTCATATTATCATCATTTTCCATATAATAGAGAATGTTATCATATATACTATATACATTCCCTTCATCAGCCTCTTCAATAGTTGGTAATAAACCTTCAAACTTTTCTAACGGTTCAGCCGTTATATATACTTCAATAGAAGAATCCACAAGATTTTCGTCATTTGTTTCATATTCAAATGTATATCGGAAATAAGCTCCACCGAAACTTTCATCTTCATTTAAGTAACATCGCATTCCAGAATATCCTTGGTCAAATGCAACATCTACCTTCGTATATTTTTCAAAAACATCATAATTCTTGTTATCTTCCACCACTACTTCTTTATAAGAATCATATTTCTTATAAAATGCTTCATTGACATTAGCAACTTCATTTACTTGGAGAAATTTGAAGTTAACTTCATTTATATTTATATTTTCTATGTTTTCCTCATAATACTTGTCAGACTTTATATATTCCCGTTCTTTGCCATCCTTTAATACATTCTTGCCTATAAAAATTAATGCAATAAAAAACAAGCATACAAATAATATTCTTATTATTTTCTTCATTCATTTCTCCTATTCTGTCAATCCTAAATCTATTGATTTTACTGGCTTTGACGATTTTTATTTTACCTCAAACAAAAGCCGAGAGTGATGGATATCGTAGTGTCATGTACCGAATAGCTGATAAATAAGTATAGCTAATAAAGCATCCTTTTAGTTTGCTTTATAAAGGCTATTTTCCCTCTGTTCAACTATGATGATGAACCTTCCGTGTCTAAGGGGATCATGTCCCAACTTCCTTCGTAGCATCTACCATTCACTGAGTGCCAGCCAAGCTCCTAAACGGGGGCATGCCCCACGGAAAAAAACGATGCCGGCTACAGCTCTTGTTTTTATGTTTGATTGTTACTGACCTGCATTCACCTGTCGTGGTACTGATTTACTCAGTGGACGCTATACCATCTCAGGTTCTTGTTGGTCTTTTGCAGATGCAGTCCGTTCCGGACTCCATACCATTTTACGGCTTCACGGCCTGCATCCGTTCCATCCGTTAATCCCACACTTTTCTCTGCATAGCTCACGATTTAATTGGCTCTACTGTAACCACGTCCTCTTAGTTTTGCATTATGCCAGATATTTTTCATGCCATTCGCTTAAAAGAAAATGGCAACCTTCGCAAGCTGGCATCTCATATAGATGAACAGCTCGCTGAAATAACAAAAGATGATATGGTTTCCTATGCGGTCTATTACGGTAAATTTCAGTATCAGGCGGCAATGTTGTCAACTTAAGCCCCAAAGCCTTGATTTTTCAAGGCTATAGGGCTTTATTTTTTTGTGAAAATTTCTGTTTTTTTCTGAAAAGACTTGACAAAAGCCTCCAAAAGTGAGGTCGTTGCAGCGACAAACTTAATCACACTTAGGAGGTATGTCTTATGAATCGAACCGACATATGCAAAAATATCATTCAATCCATAAAGGAGTATATCACAAACCCTGACAAACTGGAAGCTCATCGGAAAATGAAGTTTGCACATCGGAATTCAATAATAGCCTAATAGCAATTATTAATAAAACAGGCTGGGTAAATAACCATAATACTGCAATAGCAATACAAAAAATCCTACAAATATACCGATTGCAGCTATTCATGAATAATCCCCATCACAAGCGGCAATGATTGAACCAACAACAAATATTAAAATAAACACCAATATATGCATAACTGCCACCTCCGTAAATGTTCTATTAAACTCATTTATCATGCATCCGTCACTTATGCTTTCCTTATGCTTTATTTATAGCACTTTAAACTGTACAATAATCATCCCTTGTACATCGAATTAATGTTCTGTATTGCAACAAATCGGTGTAAAAAAGGACGCAGAATCTCTCCCACGCCCTCACTACTATCTGGCTTTATCTGCTCTTACCTTCGATACTTCCTTATGTGCTGCTTCCTGCTTCACCTCATCCACACCTCTTGCCTCAAATGCATCTGCATTATACTGATACTCCTGTGGTTCAGCGACCATTGGTGCATATACAATCTCTGCTTCTACTCGCTCAGCTTCTGCCCTCTCCGGCTCTGTCTGTTCCTTTGTTTTCGCATTCTCCATATGCTTTTCCTTATCAAGCTGCACATTCATAGCCAGATTATCCAGCTTATCAATCGAAGCATCAAGATGAAGTTCCATTGATACAAGCATCTTTTTCACTGTTTTCATAGGGGCAAGTACTGCCTTTGTAATGGGATGTTTCTGCTCTTTGCCAAGTGTAACGACCATTCCATCCTGCTCGTAGTAGAGCCACTCCTGTGTTTCAATGTTCCCCTCATACACGATGGTCACATCAAAATCAGGCATAAATAATCCTTCCTCCGCATCCCATACACAGGCTATTCCCTGTCTGAGTGTCAGATTCAGGCTTTCGACATACACAGACCAGCCGCTTACGACTATCTGAAAGTCATCATCAATCTCTGCAATATCATCCTCAAGCCCGATTAACTCCTCCATTTCCGATACTGCCTCTTCTATCTCACCTAACCGGTATCTCTTATTCATCCATCACCGCCTCCTT
>ERZ779643.843-NODE-843-length-23705-cov-2.777463_pt1 | contig 23705 bp, 22 predicted proteins | sample MGYA00511564_ERZ779643 | MGnify/ENA primary metagenome ERZ779643 (study PRJEB29588, sample SAMEA2147114) | human gut metagenome | biome: human gut; feature: human-associated habitat; material: faeces | place: Denmark | collected 2008/2010 ... | reverse complement strand
CCACGGTAATAAAATTACTTTAAATCATCTTCTATAATAAATGGAGTTATGCCATTGCGAAGGCATTCCTTAAACATAATTAATCTGCCAACACGACCATTGCCATCTTGAAATGGGTGTATTTTTTCGAATTCATAATGAAATTCGATTATTTCTTTAAGAGATTTTTGCTTTTTAGCGTATCGATGACCGGCTGCATCTTGTCGTTGTAAAAGCTCTCGCCGGCATAGCTGTCGAAAGTAATGCCCAGTCGGTCGTAGACCTTTTGTACTTCGCGCAGGGTTATTTGCTTAAAACTTTCAAAAATGGCAAGCGCTTCCTTGTCGCCTTCTTCTATCTTCTTAAACCAATGGCGGCCTTCGTCTTCCAATTCGGGATGCGTTTCCGCCTCCTTGTGAAAACGCACGTACAAATCCAAAAGAGCGCGTATGTTGCGTTTTTTTATGTCCTCGTCGTCGCCCCATTTTTTGTACGCCACGATGAGTTTGCCGAATTGCGTCCCCCAGTCTCCAAGATGGTTTATTCCGACGGCGTTATAGCCGCAGAATTTGCTTATGCGGTACAGCGAACCGCCTATGGCCGTCGTCAAAAGGTGCCCTATATGAAAAGGTTTTGCTATATTGATGGACGAATAGTCTATGCAGACGGTTTTTCCGTTGTTTTCCAGCGGCGGCAAAGCGTAATCATTGTCCCGAAGCCCGCCCATTACTTCCTTTGCCACGGCCGCGCGGTCAAAATAAAAATTAAGATATCCTCCCGCTACCGCTGTCTTTTTTATAAAGGCGTTTTCCTTTAACGACTGCTGTAACTGGGATGCGATCTGTTGCGGCGGCTTGCGGAGTTTGGCGGAAAATTTAAAGCACGGCAGGCACATTTCTCCGTTTTTTTCGTTTTGGGTGGGCATAAGGGCGGAATATATTTCGTCTTTCGACAAATTACCGCCGTCTATCGCCGACATGATAATAGTTTTGTAATCCATAAAAACTCCTCTCAGACGTTGAAACGGAACAACACGACGTCGCCGTCCTTTATTACGTAATCTTTGCCTTCGCTGCGCACTTTTCCCTTTTCCTTTGCGGCGATCATAGACCCTAAAGACACGAGATCGTCATACGACACTATCTCGGCGCGGATAAAGCCCTTTTCGAAGTCGCTGTGTATTTTTCCCGCCGCCTGGGGCGCCTTTGTACCCTTTTCGACAGTCCATGCGCGCACTTCTTTTTCGCCCGCCGTCAGATAGCTTATAAGGCCCAAAAGCTTATATCCGGCTTTGATTATTCTGTCAAGACCGCTTTCTTTCAGTCCCATGTCTTCCAGAAACATGGGGCGTTCTTCCGGCGGAAGCTGAGCTATTTCGGCCTCTACCTTGGCGCAAATCTCAATTGCTTCGGCTCCCTCCGACGCGGCGAACCGCTTGACCTTTTCGGTCATTTCGTTTTGGCGGCCTATCATGTCTTCGCTTATGTTGCAGCAGTAAATAACCGGCTTTGAGGTGAGAAGAAAAAATCCTTCCGTCATCTTCTTTTCGTCGTCGCTGAGCGGCAAAGTGCGCACGCACTGTCCTTTTTCGAGATGGTCGTACAGCTTTTTTAGCAGCTGCGCCTCGTCGATATAGGCTTTTTCGCCGGTTTTGACGTATTTTTCCGCCTTGTCGAGACGTTTTTTTACCGTTTCCATGTCGGCAAGCACCAATTCGAGATTGATCGTTTCGATGTCGCGTATGGGGTCGATGCTGCCTTCGACGTGAATTATGTCGGGGTTTACGAAGCATCTTACAACATGCACAATAGCGTCCACTTCGCGTATATGGGACAAAAACTTATTGCCGAGCCCCTCGCCTGCCGACGCGCCCTTGACCAGTCCCGCTATGTCGACAAATTCCAGCACCGCCGGCGTAATCTTCTTCGTGTTGTACATTTTGCCCAACACCTGCAGCCGCTCGTCCGGCACCGCCACCACGCCCACATTGGGTTCGATAGTGCAGAACGGATAATTCGCGCATTCCGCTCCAGCGTCCGTAATCGCGTTAAAAAGCGTGCTTTTGCCCACATTGGGGAGACCCACTACTCCTAATTTCATATTTTTATTACCTTCTTAGTTGATATATTGCTGTTTTCCGTCTTAGTATACAACATAATGGCGGTTATTGCAACTTTATTTTGCGTGATACAGTTTTTTTGTCTGATAGACGGAATCGGACGTGTAGTTGATACCCAGTTTTTTTAATACGTTTATGTCCACCTGAGACAAAATGACGGTTGAATGACACTCCGTCCCGCGCAACGCCGGCAGCTGCCGCATGGCTTTGTCGGCAATCTCATCGGTGACGGCGCTCAGTACCAGAGCTATTAAAATTTCGTCCGTATGCAGCCGGGGATTGTGCCCGCCGAGATGTTTTGTCTTTAATTCCTGAATGGGCTCGATAAGGTGCGGCGACAATAAAAGCGCCTTGTCGTCTATATCCGCCAACGCTTTGAGAGCGTTGAGCAGCATGGCGCTGGTAGCACCTAAAAGCAGCGACGTTTTGCCCGTTATTATGCGGCCGTCGTTTAACTCTATGGCGGCGGCGGGTTCGCCCGTCTTTTCGGCTTTTTCCCGCGCGACGGCCACTACCCTGCGTTCTTCTATGCTTATGTCGTTCTGGCGCATCAGCAGCTCGATTTTAGCCACTACGGCGTCGCCCACCTTGTCGTTGCGCCGGTCGCACAGCGCCGTAAGATAGCGGCGTATTATCTCCTGCTTGGACGCTTCGACGCACACCGCATCGTCCGTTATGCAGTACCCCGCCATGTTTACGCCCATATCTGTGGGAGATTTATAAAACGATTTGCCGTAAATCTTTTCGAACATACGGTTTAGTACGGGAAAAATTTCGACGTCGCGATTGTAGTTTACGGTGCTTACGCCGTAACTTTCCAAATGATACGGGTCTATCATGTTGACGTCGTTAAGATCCGCGGTAGCCGCCTCGTAAGCCACGTTTACCATGTGTTTAAGCGGCAGGTTCCAAATGGGGAAAGTCTCAAACTTGGCATAACCGGATTTTATTCCGCGCTTGTTGTCGTGATAGAGCTGCGAAATACATGTGGCCATCTTTCCGCTTCCCGGTCCGGGCGCGGTGACCACCACAAGCCTGCGCGACGTTTCGATGTAGTCGTTTTTGCCCAGCCCCGACTCGGCGACAATTCCGTCTATATCGTATGGATAGTCGGCGATGGGATAATGACGGTAAGTTTTTATTCCCAGTTTTTTTAGCGTTTTTTCGAATTTTTTCGCCAGTTTCTGCTCGGCGAACTGCGTCAGGCATACGCTGCCGACATACAGTCCCACTTCGCGGAAGGCGTCGATGAGCCTTAAAACGTCCATGTCGTAAGTTATGCCCAAATCGCCGCGCATTTTAAGGCTTTCGATGGCGGCGGCGTTTATGACAATGACAATCTCCGCTTCGTCCTTCATTTTAAGCAGCATTTGCAGCTTGCTGTCCGGCTTAAAGCCCGGTAAAACGCGCGACGCGTGAAAATCGTCAAACAATTTTCCGCCGAACTCCAAATAAAGTTTGCCGCCGAAGGTGTTTATTCTTTCCCTGATTTTTTCGGACTGCAATAACAGATACTTGTCGTTGTCAAAACCGATTTTATTCATATTTTTCTCCTCTTTGGTGCCTGTCTTACAAAAGTCTATTATACTAAATTCCGCGTCCAAAAGCAAGCGTTTACGGTATGTTGACATTTTTATGACGTCTTTTTTGCATAAACAAAAAACCCGGCGTTTTTTGCCGGGACTGCAAGCGGGAGATATTATCGAAAAAACGGTCAGAAATTACTGCCCAGCGAATAAAAAGTATCGCTATTATGATGCCAATCGTCCTTTATGGCGCGTTCGGCAACGTTTTCGGCGAGAAATTGCAGCAGCTCGCCGGGCGTAAACTTGCGTTGCAGGCGTTTACCTACTTTTAAGGCGTTGCACAGCACATATTTGTAGGCGGACTTTATGTCTATGCCGGCATACTTAGCGCTTTTCGAAAGCGCTTTTGTGCTGTTGTCCGCGTCAAACAGCATGCGCTCGACGCTCTGTATGCACAGACGGAATCCGCGCGTGCGAATACTAACGCCGTATCCTATCAATAAAAGCGCAACACTTTTTCTTATATCCACTCTGTTCATGCTATTTCTCCTTTTACGTGAGAATTATAACTGCTGTAAGGCTGGAAAATCAATCAGATCGGCGCGTTTTTTGGCGACAAATTTTGAAAAAGTGTAAATTTTCTTTTGTAGCGTCGCATTTTCTACCCGTTTTCGACAAATATCGACATTTTGCTGCTTTTTTCGCCGTTATATAAAAAACAAACAGCCCTTCTAAGGCTGTTTGCGCTTTTTAGATATTGAGAAGTCTCAAAATGTGTTTCGTAAATATCATCAGAAACAAGTCGACAATCCAAATGATATTCCAACCGAGCAGCAAACGAAGTATTGCGGCTACGATTTTGCCGTCGAAAAGACGCGTAATAAATCCGCAAATCCAACTCGTAATGGGTATAATCGCCAAAATGAGGCTGACAACGTACCCTAATCCAAAATAATCACTTTTTCCCTTTGCCATAATTTTCTCCTCCCGGATGTCTCATTATTAATATTATACGCAATAATTAAGCCATTGTCAAGGCAAATAAATATTTTTTATTCGCTTTTATCGTTAAAGCGGATAATGTTTATGCCGGTCTTTTCATCGGGAATACGCGACAAACGCATGTCGATAGCGGTAATAAACACTTCGCACGTCACGGACACAACGGCGCTTTTAAGATGTCCTCCTACGCAGCTGCCGTCATCGCCGGCGCACACAATATGCAGGTGAAAGTACGGCTCTTGGTCTTTTTCGGTGATACTGCCCGAAAGAGACACTATTTCGTAACTGCCGGAAAACTGTCTTTCCGTGTATTGTTGACGCGACAGGTCATATATGCCCGCGCGGAAAGTGTTTACTGCGCCTATCGCCGTTATGGCGGCGGCGGTAATATGCTCCTTTTCGGCTATATCGCCCAGCGTTTTAAGAATTTCCTCTCCCGGATCGATGCGCGCCACTATGACATTGCCTTTTTTTTCATATTGCATTATTCTATACCTCCAATATGCGTTTTGCCGCCTTGTATGCAAATTCCGCATAATCCCAGCACAGTTCTTTATCGGTTTTCATTACTCTCGCAAAACTCACTTCCATGCTGAATGCCCCGTCGTAACCTACTTCTTTAAGGGCGGCGGCAAAGGCCTTCCAATCGGCAATGCCCTGCGTGGGCGCGTTGTGGTTGTCGGTTATTCCGTAATTGTCGTGAACGTGCAGCAGCTTTAATCTTTTGCCCAGAATTTTTACCGCGTCGGCCGGGGACACGCAGTTTATCAGCATATGACCGGTGTCGAGACAGGCGACAAAGCTGTCGGAATGCGTGCCGTCGATGTACTTTACCATATCTTCGGGCAGGGAGCATCCCGTGGGACAGTTTCTGCGCCTTACGTCGTCCCAGCCGAACATATTCTCAACGCCCAGCTTTACGTTGTGCTGTTTGAGAATCGGCTCGAGCAAGGCAAAAGCCTCCATATTTACGTCATAGTCCAGCTGCTTATCCCGCCCGTACAGCGCTATATTGATGGGATGAATGACGATATAGGGACTGCCGAGTATCGCAGTTGCTTCTATCTCGCGCTTATATTGGTCGAGACAGCGTTGGGACAGGCGTGTTTCGCCGTCGAAATTGGTCGAAAACGTCGCGTGCGTCTGCAAGGCTTCCATGCCGTTGAGCTTTAATGCCGCGGCGACCTCTTCGAAGTGTTTGACCCGCTCGCTGCGCGGGCGCGAAAACAGCGGATCGGGACAGCAATATGTACTGCTCAACGAGTAGTCCACTCCGTCATATCCTATTTTTTTAAGACGGGAAAATATCTCGTCGCTTTTGTAAAAATTATTAAATTCTTGAGAAATTCCTATTTTCATGATTCTCCTCCTTTCATACATTATATCACAGCCGCAAAAAACAGACAACCGCTTTTCGAAAAATTTTTGATTTTATGGCTGACGCAGCTTAAAACTCCTGCTTTTTGAGGATAGTGAGCGATATATTGAAGGATACCGCACCCGCTGCCGCCGCCACGATAAAAGCCGCCGCAAACACAGGTATTGACGACGCAGTCAGCGCCGTGCTTAAAAAAATATAAAGCATTATTGCAAGGCAAAGGACAATTATAACCGCCGCCCGGCCCTTTTCCACTCCCAATTTATAGATGACCGGCAAAATCAGCGCCTGGACTATAACGGGATAAAACAGGGAATACAAAATTATGTCCGGCAATACTGCTATGTTTTTTGTTATAACGCTTATTATAATGTTAAGCACCGTGCAAATACAGCAGTAACTAAACCCCAATAGATATTTTTCCAGCACAATGTATTTTTTGTTTATTCCGCTTGCAATGACATAAGCTGTCCAGCCGTCGTTTTCGTCGTACGACATTGCCGAAAACACAACGCTCGTTGCGGAAGCAAACGAAATTCCGCATATAAACGCCACGTTTTTAAGCGCTGCGGCAAGAAGAGAAAAAACAACTATTATGACGGCAAAATACAACATCATTTTTCGCAAAACATAAAAATCTTTTATAAACAGTCCTTTCATAATTCTTCACCCTTGGAAAAAAACAACATAAAGTCATCCAATGACGCGGGACGATAAGAAAATTCCTTCGGCATTTTGGCCTTGTGCGCCAGGATATCCGCACCATAGTCTCTTTTTATCACTCTTACAACGGCGTTTTTGTCCAGCTCGCTTATATATTTGTAGTCCATGCCGTAAACGGCGAATTGCTCCAAAAGAAGGTCCTTTTCCCCGGTGACAGCTACTTTCCCCTTATGCAGATACACAATGTAGTCGCATATCTTTTCCAAATCGGCGGTTATGTGGGACGAGAGCAAAATCGCCCTGTCTCCGTCACCGCTGTAATCGTACATTAGGTCCAAAATTTCATTCCGCACCACCGGATCCAATCCGCCGGTGGGTTCGTCCAAAACAAGCAGCCGACTGCCGTGGCACAACGCGCATATAATTGCCAATTTCATTTTCATTCCTTTTGAAAACTTTTTTATCTGCCTGTCCTGAGGTAATTCCCATTGTTTGACAAGTCCGAAAAATCTATCCCGATTCCATGTGAGATATATCTTTCTTAATGCTTTTTCCAGCATAAGCACGGTAAGTTCCGCAGGCAAGGCTGCATTGTCCATGACAAACGCTATTTGCTGGCGCTGCGCTGTTGTAAGTGAATTAATCGGCCGGCCGTCAAACAATATATCCCCGCCGCCCGGCTGCACTAAACCGAGTATACTTTTTATGACGGTGCTTTTCCCCGCGCCGTTTTCGCCGATAAGTCCCACTATCGATCCGGGCTTTACCGCAAAACTTATATTCTCCGCCGTAAACGAGGCATATTTTTTGCTGAAATTGTTGACAGTTAATCTTTCCATTGTTCTCCCTCTGCAACTTCTTCGACAAATTCGCGAAAGTCTTGACGCGTCATATTCATTCGCCGGGCTATCTGCACCGCCTTTTGAATATTTTCCCGCATTTCGCTGCGATTTTGACGGCTGACAAATTCCTGATTGCGTTCGGACACAAAACTGCCCTTGCCGACCACCGAATAAATAAATCCGTCGCGTTCGAGGTCGGAATACGCCCTTGCCGTCGTGATGACGCTTATTTTTAAGTCTTTTGCCAGTCCCCGTATCGTCGGCAGCGCTGCTCCGGCACTTAACGTGCCCTCCAGTATCTGCTGCTTTATCTGCTCGTAAATTTGTTCGTACAAAGACTTGCCAGATAAATTCGATAAGAAAATGTTCATGCCGATCCTCTTATTATTGTATATATACATTATATACAATAATAACATTTTGTCAAGCAAATTGCAGGGTAAATTTTTATTTTTTTTTGCGGCAGACTTATTCGCAAAACGTTTTCGCCTATAAAGATAATTTTGCAAACTTTTGCCGTAAAATTTATTAAGCTTTTTGTAAAACATTTCTCTTACTTTTCTATTCGATTTTTTAATTTTTGACATATTGTTTGACTATAATGAATAAAAGCCGTAATTTTTTAGACGGCGACGGTAAAACGGGGAAATGCCTTAAACGGGAAGGATAAGATGACGCAGGGAAAAGGTATTATGCCAAAGATGACGCGAAGATCCACAATATTATCCCGGAGATAATAATACGACGCGGGGGAAACAAGCTTTAGACAACAAAAGCGCATACGGGAAAAACGGCGTTAAAAAAGAAGAGAGAACATACTATACTCTCTTAGTGGCACCCCGTATAGACGGCGGGCGGCAAGCGCCGTTGGTGACTTCGTCACCGCAAAATGCAACCGGCTTTTGTTTTTATCTCCGCTGCTGCAAACCATACGGCTGTGTTATCCCACCCCACCGGCATAAAAAACAAAAACCGGCGACTACTCTTTTCGTAATCGTCGGTTTTGTGTCTTGGTAGTACAAAAGAGCTGTCATTATATTTTAATGGAAAAATTGCCCATATATTAAACAAAAGGCTACAAATTGTCCTTTTTGATATTATAAATTACATTGGTTTGCCCATAATAAGCAAATGAAAGTTTCAAAAAGAATTTCCATATATCGGTATCTGTATTATAAAAATTTTCATCATACACGAAATTTTCCGCTACACACTTATAATATTTTGTTGTGACATTCAACAAACTGTTCACTATTCCATCGTTACTAAGTAAGAAAGTATCATTTTTGTTTTTTATATATTTAGAGATATAAGCAAATTTTTCTAAGATTTGAGATTGTAAGCACAATAGCATATCTTCATGCAATTTTAATATTATTTTTAAATGATTTTTCAATATAGGACCAATATCGATTTCATCTTTTATTGACGTTTTTAACTCATCTTTCATTTTATTGCTTACTCTGTTTGAAGATATCAAACGATTAGTTTCGACTATAAACTTAACTAAAATGGTGTCCGGATAAATTTCTTTCGTTACTTTTAATATACCCAATGATTCATGAACCATATAATTACGCAAATTGTATATAAATCTATATTCAAAATACGTATCATAAAACTTTCTTTTTATCCCTGCAAATTCTTCTTTATAATGACTCTCATAATAATTGACAAAACTATAAAAAGTATCTACATAATTGTAAAGAATACGATTGCATTCCAGTGTATCTATATTATCCAACTTATTTTGTTGCTGAGTAATAAATTCAAGCAAATCTTTCAGGTTTCTTTTCGCAATCTGATAAAGATAATGTGAATTCATATTAACACCAAGAAAGAAAAATGATTTTAATAGGGTCTCCCCTTCCTCGACGGTAATATTATAATAAAGTGAATCTTGATTAGTTATTTCACACAATTGAAACATAGCTTCTTTATCCTTCTTTTAAAAAACTGCGTAATACACATAAAATACAGTTTCTGCTTGCTTACTTAAATTTATTTATTATTATGATATCATATTTACCTCATTTTTTCAAGTTTTCTTGGTTAATATGGAAAGAACTCCTTGAAATAAAAATCAACTCAATTCCATTTTCTTAAAATTTAATTACCTTAGAAGTTTACCGTCAAAAACTTTTAAAGTATGTTATAATTTTGCTTACTATCTTTCAAAAGGAGCAAAATTATGAACAAACACCCGGAAGAAGTGAAGACATCCGTTGTCAACCGATACTTAAACGGCGAATCCATTTCAAAAATTTCTAAGAGTCTGAACGTGTCCAGAACGACCGTTTATGCGTGGATCCAACAACGCAACAATTCGTTCAACAAAGGCAAAGCGCCGAATTTTCGTTACCTGCACGATTTAGAACAAAAATGTGAAAGACAACAGAAAATTATTGAAATACTCATGCGTTCCCCATGCAGTCCGAATGCGCCGCTATCAAAAAGATATGAAGTGATCAGAGCGCTTTCTTCTGAATATAACGTAAACACCTTATGCGAGGCTCTTAAAGTTGCAAAAGGCAGTTATTACAATGACCTGTTCCGAAATAAAAAAGAAAATACCAAAGCCGCAAAAAAACAATCCGAAATGACACCCGTCATAGAACAAATCTTTCATGAGAACAATGAAGTATTCGGAAGCAGTAAAATTTATGCAATATTAAAAGATCGCGGCTATGCTATTTCCGAATCTACTGTAGCAAAAATCATGCACCAAAACGGCTTATTTTCAATCAGAGCCTGCGCAAAAACACTTTACAAGCAACAACTGGAACGAAAGAATAACATTTTACAACAGCAATTCCATGTTTCCCGTCCCAATGAAGTTTGGGTAAGCGATGTTACATATTTCAGCGTCTTTAATAGAATGTATTACATATGCGTCATTATAGACTTGTATGCTAGAAAGGTGATTGCACATAAAATATCCAAACACAACAGTACGCAGCTTACAAAGGCGACCGCAAAAAGTGCCTATGAATTAAGGAAACCCACTGACACCCTGCTTTTCCACAGTGATCAGGGATGTAACTATATATCTAACGAATTCAGAAAATATCTGAAAAGCCTCAATATAAAGCAATCGTTTTCAAATCCGGGAATGCCTTATGACAATTCCGTTATGGAATCGTTTTTCGGGAGTTTTAAGCGTGAGGCATTGTACCGCTATCATTTCAAAACAGAAAAGGATTTTTTCCGAGGCGTTGACACGTATATGGCATTCTACAATGAGAGACGACCGCATTCTGTTCTTATGAACCAGACACCTTCTAAATTTGAAGCCAATTATTATAGCATATATAAAAGAAATCCGGATTTTCAAACTAAACAATGACGGTTCGAAAATGAAAAGGTTCATCTGTTCTTGCACCGGAATTTGAATTTTTTCTAAAATGGTGTTCAGTTTGAAAGAAATTCCTACATTGCAAAAATATAGACGAAAATTCAGTGTTTTACAGAGAAAATCGCCATTTTTGCAAAAGAAAAGACCTTGAAACTGAACACTGATGGTTCAAATTTCAAGGTCTATTCAATTCCGGGTTGATATTTTTTTGCCTTGATATTGATATATACCCAATCAACCCCATCAAACCAACCTTTGTGAAAAGCTTGTCTAAATCCATCTTCCCTTAGCCATTGAATAAATTCAGGCAATTCTAATTGCTCGTCCAGTTTAAGCGACGGATCTCTTACAATCAGCGCTCCTCCGAAATCGCCGATGCCTGCTTCTTGTTCTCTTTCCATTTCTTGTTCTTTTTTCATATAAAATGCCCTCCCGGTAATAATCCACAAAGAGGGCAACAAAAAACCATCGTCCAATGAGAGTATATTTCCATATTCCCATCGGTCAAGCATTAGCACCTTGCTGTAAAGCAGGTTGCTGTGCGGTCAACGAGCTTGTCTCTCGCGCACTCTTTATGGTCAAATTCAAAATAACATAATTCCAACTTTTTGTCAAGAGGCTAAGTGAAAAAACATAAAAAAATACGATACGCTTTTATGCGTATCGTATTTTTGTCTTTGTTGTACGAAATAGCTACGCAAGCAAATTCCAATATATCAGAATAATACTTATAAAATTAATCAGATATATTTCTTCAATTGCTCCGAAAGGATTGATAAGTCCGCAGTTTTAGACTCCTCGCTATTTTCGATATTACCTAAAACATAATCTGCCACTTCAGGTTGCCAATAAACTTTAAGGTTTTTCTTCGCCCTGGTGACCGCCGTATAAAAAATATTCTTTGTTACCTGCTCGTCCGATTCTTTAGTAATCACGATCTTAACGGAATCGAACTCCAAGCCTTGCGCTTTGTGGATTGACATAGCGTACGATATTTGAAACGGAAGTTTTGTCCTCGTATCCATATCCGTATCGTATTTGTCGTTATAATATTTCATTTTGGTCACAATAGCATAAAACCCGGAACCTTCCTCCACAATTTCTATCTCGTTAGATAATTTGCCGAAATAACTTACACTTTCCAACAATTCAATTTTAAACGTTATGTTTTCCTCTTCGTTTTTTATCCCGACGATTTTTCCGCTTAAATTGTTATAAATGCCATACGCGCTGTAATCGTTCGTTATAAAAACAACGGGGTCGCCGACTTTATATAGGTTTTGCTGATATTCAAAAGCGTCATTCGGGTTGGACGCCTGCAAATATCTGTTAATATTGTTTATTCCGTATAAACCGTCATAATTAAGACACAGGACAACTTCATTTTCCTGAACCTTAAAAATATCGTCGCTTATTTCCTCCGTCATTTCGTAGGCAGAAAGCAATTCGATGATATTTTTCTTTTTCCCGTGCCTTACCTCGTCCCAGATTTTTGTCAGTTCGACGACTTTTGTCCTATATTCAACGTCCAAACTAAAAACAACGTCTTTGCCTTTTAATAAATTCAATAATAAATCAAACCAGTTACCGAACTCAATCGACTCTATTTGCCCGGGATCGCCGACAACCATAAAAGCAGAACTTTTATATACTTCGATAATCTTTTCTATCGAATCCGTCGAAACAAAACTCGCCTCGTCGACAATAATTATATCACAATCTTCATGATTCTTTTCTTTTTCAAACTGCGCTATGTTTTTATATGTAATATCGCCTGCAAAGTCTTTTATTTTTAAATTGTTATTCGCCGTGTTTGTAGTTGTCAGACATAAAATTCTTTTATCGGGATTATTCTTGATAAATTCTTTAATAATTGTAGTTTTACCCGTTCCCGCAGACCCCGTAATCAACGCAACCGACGAGTTTTTTAAAGATTTGCTCAGTATATTCTTCTGCGCTGCAGACAAAAGAGGATTTTCGGAATAATCGTTATTTACCTGTACGTTTTTTGTTTTACACAGCTTTATTACTTCTAAAATAACGTTTTGGGTGGAGTTATAGTAGCTTTCAACCGTATAATATCCGCTGATTTCTATTATCCGATGGTCCGAATAATATGAATTTATTCTTAACAATTTTTCGTTGAATCTGTTTTTTAATTCAATGAATTTTTCGTCAGAATACCCGATGTCGCAGGGTTTTACGAAAAGAGTATTGTTCGTATTGATATAATTCACCAAATAATGATATAAAATCTCATCGGCGACATCCGGCGCGTCATAAAGTTCAAATAACGTATATAAGGACGGTCTTGCCTCTTTCGGTGAAAAAGCGAACGGCATCAATTCAAACGATTTTGACGCAAGACGAATTCTCAATCCGTCAAACTCACCGTTATAAGTCGGCATATTTCCGTATGGTTTATACGCCTGTGCTTTTATCGTACGGTTTCTCATATCCGTCAATAAAAATCTGATTAAATTCCCTCCGATTTTGCCGCTTCGCAAAAATTTTTTGATGTTAATTATAAATTTTGTATAATATCCGTCGGAGGCAAAGAAAATTCCTTTTTTACTATCGATTAAATCTACAAGCGACTTTCTTTTATCTTTAATCGTTTTCATCAGCGCCGAATATTCTTTATCGCGTCTGCATTTCTCATCGTTATAGTTAATTAAGTACAACAAATTCTGAAACGCACACGGTCTTATTGAATACTCGTAATCGTAAATTACGTTTATAAATATTTTTGTATTTAAATACGTGATTTCCTTTTTCGCAAGCAGAAGTTTTAAATCATAATCGAATCTTATATTTTTAAAACTGTAACAAACGAAAGTATTGAACTTGTTTGCCCTATCATCGGAAACATCGAACACATATTCGTAAAATATATGCCCGTTGATATATTTCATCGATCTCTTTTTAACAAAGTATTGATTGCGGGTCATCTGCATCGAACCGGGCTTGGAATGAAGCAATACAAATAGAATTTTCTCATAAAAAGAAACAAGACTTGTATCTAAATCCAAAGGATATTTATCTATATTTTCAAGTACGCCTATTCCGCATTGTTTCTGTAAAAAAGTTTTTAATCTTATTAGTTGCGGTATGTATTTTAAGGTCAACGCTTCCGACTGCATTGGTCCGAAATCCATATGACCGACGCTCGAATCCAACAATGAATGAAACTTCCAAACGTCATAATGCTTGTCTTTAATATATTTTCTAACCAGCGTTAAATTGTCTTGAGTCTGATATATATCTGCGTCGTTTTCTTCGTCATAAACCTTATACATAAACGTTTCGCAAAAATTTCTCAGATGAGATAAAATTTCTCCCGACACCTCGCTTCTGTTTTCTTCGTTTACTTTAGCGAATTTTTTATTTATAACGTCCGCTGTTTCTCTTAATCTTTTGTCGACTATTTTCATGTTTTGTTCCTCGCGTTGTATGATACATATCATTTCGATCAAGATTTATCCCGATTTTGTTTAATTCTGCCGTTATTCCGCCTTTCCCATTTTTTCCGTAACGATATCTTTCAGGCAATAGTTGTCGCAAATTTTTGATATTATCAATCAAACTACAGCCTTCAAATCCATCAACACTGCAAGTTTTAAGTTTATAGCCTGCTAAAAATTTATGATGACTTACAGCATTCCTTAACTCTTTTACAGCAACTAAATTCTTTTTGCAATAAGAATCACCGAATAGTTGAGTTCTATCTTCAATAGGAAGATTTTCTACTTGTTTAATTAAACAACTAAATTCAGTATTTTCAAGAACTTCAAATAATTCTTGTCCTCTCTCAATATTATCTTTAATCCGGTTTCTTTCTCCCCGACCGTTAATCCAAAAATTTTGCTGTAGATCGTTTCCGTATTTATTGGAAACAAATGCTCGGATATACTCTTCTAAAGTAGCAAGATAAATATATATCACATCTCTTGTTGCTTTGTCTGTTCTTAAAAGTTTAGATACTTTATGCCATTGAACTTTTTCACCAAGAGAAAATAAAAACCCTAAAAAATCAAGAACTCTACAATGTAATGCAACTCCTTTTACCGATATATAAAACTCTGCTTCTTCCTTTTCCTTTTCATTATTAAATTCAATAAACGGCAGTAGTTCATCTTTCGTCATAGCCTTTCTCTCCGTCTCAAATAGTTGTTAACTTCTTCTAAAAAAATGTCAATAGTCGCACGACGTTGCGATTCGTCTTTTTGCTTTTCTTTAACAATTTTCGGTAACAAATAGTTCTCTAATAAATCTTTTTGTTGTTCAAAACTCATTGCTTTATAACGATTATATATATCCGTATGTTTCGTTGGCAGTTGAACCCAAGTATATTGATTTTCTCCATTCCTTCTAATACGGCAGGTCTCATCTGGATTGATTATCACAAAGTCAAAAGAAAATTTCTCAGTTTCGACGTTAAATTTACAACCGTCTTTTGAACATCTTACTGTTATAACGGTCGTCGAATCTTCAACTTTTTCGTTCTTATTCCTAACCGATGTGAAAGCCCATAGAAACCTTTTCTTAATACTTGTCGGATCTAAATCCCCTTTTGAATTTTGAGTCAAAACTATTTGATAATCCAAATCATATTTTCCGTTTTTATCCTGAACAATACATCGACGTGTTTGAGAACCAATCGGGCGACAAAAAAATATGTATTCTTTTTCCAACAGCTTGCGTACATCATGTATTATTCTATCTGCTCTTTGTCGAGCTTCAGAACTTGCTTTCTTCGTAACTAATTTAACCATTAGTACAACCTCCCTATTAATTATACCATATTTCGTTAATTTTTTCAAGTCGTTTCGGTTAGAGTAAAAGACGCAGGTAGTCATATATCTTCATTTTGTTTTATTAAAAAAGTGGAGATTACCTACTTAGTCCCCTAAATTTTACGCCAACCACCCAAACAAGATAAGAAGTCCGAAACAATATTTCAGCGCTCCTCAAGATTGACTATTTTATTGTATCGATAATCTACCAAACGATATGATGACAATCCAATTCCTCTTTTGACTGATATTACTTTATTTTATATATGTAATTGTCCTGTCGTTTATCTGCTTTTCAAGGTATAATAGTCTCATCATATTTCCAAGGAGCAAGTAAAATGCAGCACTATAGTGATGAGTTAAAAGCAAAAATACTTACAGAATTCAAACAAAAACAATCCGTTACGACATTGTCAAAGCAGTATATTATTTCGCGCAACACTATCTACCGTTGGTTAAAAGAAACAGAAATCGCAAAAAAGTATAGTTCCGCGAATAATAAAGAAATTAAACGACTTCTGCGACGTGTTGAACGCTTAGAAGAAATTATTCAAATCATAAACGAAGCAAACTGTTTACCTTCTGCTCCGCTTAAGGAACGGCTCTATGCGCTCGAAAAGATATACGGCACTCATAGCGTTCATGTCCTTTGTGAAGCACTTAATGTTGATCGAGGAACATTCTACAACCATATTTTTCGAAACAAAAAAACAAACACCATGTATGCACAACAGCGCGAAGTTCTCCGTGTTGCCATTCAAAAAGTCTATGACGAGAATCGTCAGATTTTCGGAGCCGGAAAAATTACTGCTATTCTTAAAGAACAAGGATATGTAACAAGCGAAGACACAGTACGCAGACTTATGGCTGATATGGGCTTAACAAGCATTCGTCAACGAGCAAAAGCCTTATATGAAAAAGAAAGAAAAGCATATTGCAAGAATCGTGTTAATCAAAACTTTACAGCTATTGCGCCCAATCAGATATGGGTTAGCGACGTTACTTGTTATAGTTTTCAAGAGAGAAACTATTATATCTGCGTTATTCTTGATTTGTTTTCAAGAATGGTCGTCGGATATAAAATAAGCTACAAAAACAGTACGCAACTTGTAAAAAGCACATTCAAAATAGCATATGCGTTTCGCAATCCACCCAAAGGATTAATCTTTCATACCGACAGAGGCGCGAGCTACAAATCATATACTTTTATGTCTTATTTAAAAACATACGGAATTATTCAATCGTTTTCAAGAGCGCATATACCTTATGACAATTCAGTTGTAGAATCTTTCTTTGCTTCAATGAAAAGAGAAGAATTGTATCGACGAAAATATAAATCCGAAAAAGAATTGCGTGAGGCTATTTACGAATATATCGAATTCTACAATTCAAAGCGACCTCATTCAAGCAACAACTATAAAACGCCCACATCAAAAGAAAGCGAATATTTATCAAAATAGATTTGTATCAAATCAAGAGTTCAAATGTGACTGTTTTTTTCTTTTATATCTCAATTTTCACCTATTTTCAAAATACGTGTCACATTTTGCTTCTTCCAAAAAGCAATTAAAACACATCACAAAACATAATAAATATACCGAAAAACAAGACATAATAAAAAAATTACCTATTGTTGTCACGAACAAGATGTTCAGATTACAATAGGTAATTCAGATGTCTGCGTTGCCCAAAATAGCTGATTTTATCAGCCGTTTTGACTTTTCGTTTTTCAGTTTTCTCGCTTTTTTCGTTCCGTTTTCGAACCACGCACTTCGCGATTTCAAAGAAGAGATTTCAAATAATCTTCTACGTTTCTGTATTCTATTCCGTTTTCGAGAGTTACATTTTCTCCGCGATAGATGACCGTTCTCTTCGTGATTTTCCCGTATCTGAATTCCGTGTTTTTCAGTTTTTCTTCGTCAATCAAATGCCTGAATTGCTCTTTCGCTTGTCCCTTGCTGTGCTTTACTTCGTAAATTTCGCAGGTCGCATTCGCATTATCCGCAACAACCATATCGAATTCGCCGACGGCAAACTGAAGCTGAAAAACCTGCTTTTTGGGATTCGCAATCTTCGTTTCAAGCAACACGATGTCTTCCATCATTCTACCCTTTATATCGCTTAAAATCCGTTCGATAACCGCATTTCTTTCATCTATTGAAAGCTCCTGAAACTCCCCGTCTTCAAGCAACGATTGCACGAGTTCTTTTGCTTGCGAATATCTCATTCCCGGTTGAGTAAAAACGGTTTTGAAGTTCTTTTCCCGCCCGACAGGCAACGTTTGAATATCAATATCCACCGTTAAATCCAAAGCGTCGAGATACTCTTTTATTTCTCTTCTATGGTCTTCCGAAATCGTTACAATCTGCTCTTCTCTGTTTCTGATTTCAAGCAAATTTTTAAGTCGCTTCGTAAATTCTTCTTTGTCGATTCTGTCGAGAATATCGTTCTGATTCTGCCTGTCGTTTCGCAAATTCTTTGCCGAAATCCCCAAATCGTGAGACATAAAATCTTTCGTCAGCACGTCTAAAGTGAAACGATGGTTGACGTCTTCCACAACGCGGTTTATCGCGCTCGTCAGCTCGTTTTTCCCATACAGATCATAGAGCGCGCGAAAATGCCCGCCGTACTGGTAGCACTTAAGTGAATGCTGAATATTTTTGGCTATCGCGCTGTCGACGTATTCGTCAACGCTTTTCTTGTTTGCGAACGTGGATTTTTCGTTATAATGAACGCCGCCGAGGCTCATTGTTCCGCCGTAGCAAATATACTCGTCGATTCCCTTTATGCCGAGAACCTCTTCAAATTCTCTGTACGGAATAAACGTGGTATGAAGGAAAATGCAACGGTCATATAGCTGCTCATCTTCGGAAAAGAAAAATCCGAGCGAATCCGTACCCGATAATACGATTTTCATTCCGCAAGCGGCAAATATATCCGAAAAAAGCGCAGCGCCTTCGATAAAATCCTCGATAAGCGTTACTTCGTCGATAAACACATACTTGTATCCGCCGTTCATCAGGTATTTCAAGTCCTGATTTATATCGCTTAAACCGATTCCCGCACTGACTTGAATAAATGCCGTTTTTGAAAAATCTTCGTCGCTCATTTCGGATATAACCTGACGTATGAGCGTCGTTTTGCCCGTGCGTCTTAATCCGTAAAGGATAAAAACTCTGTCTCGAATATTCCCGTAAACATAATCGCAAATATTCTTATAAAGATTCCTCTTTTTGTAATTGGCGACTGCCTGAACATAAGTTTTTAAGTTTTCGCCGAGCATTACGTCGGTTTTGAAAACGTGCTTCGTTTCTTCCTGTTTCTCTGTTCTCTGAGGTTTGGGAAGCATAAAAGTAAGCTCCTTTTCTCTCTTTTGAAGCTCTCTTCTTCTTTCTATCTTCGCGCGCAAATCGTCTACAAGCGCATCATCAACATATTTACTTTTCTTTTTACCGGCCTCTGTCCATTGCAGATAATATCTCGTTTTACCGTTTATATTTTTCTTCGAGATATACCCCACCGGCAACTCGGCTATTTCTTTTTGAACTTGTAAAAGCTCGTTTTGAATTTCTTGATTATTCATTGTCGTCTCCGTCAGACATTTGATAACTGCTTTCTATCTCTCTTTATAAAGGCAACCCCTTTATTTGATACAATAAATTTATCAGTCCATCAATCTCTTCATCACTGTATCCAGCTTTTTTTAGCTGCATTGCATATATCAAACAACGCAATAAAATAAAAGAATTTACAACCTCGTCACTAATAGCCTCAATTCTATTTCCATGGTCAACATCATTTCTAATCTTAGAACAGTACTCTCCCAAGGCTTCACCCCAGGCGTAAAGCGCATCTAAAACCGCCTGACGCGCCTCGTACTTGGCTTCATCGATCGTGCCTTCCGCAACGAGCGTATCGTTAATCTCGGCCTGACGGTCGATTTCGTTAAAGTAGTCTTCAAAGCCGCGCACCCCCGGAATTTCACCGGAAAGTCTTTGGGCACAAAACGCGCGGCGCGCTTCCTTTTCTTCCGGGGTGAGTGTCTCAGGCCAGTTGCGAAGCCGCATGCGCCAGAGCATTTCCGTAAGGCGCTGATCTTCAAACGAAAGCCTGCCTTCAGCCACGGCCTGCGTGAGATCAGCGGGCGAATAGCTCTGGGCCCGGATCATGAGCGTGCGGTCATTGGCGGGTATAAGTCCGCCGTATCCAGATCGGGCTGCGCCGCCTCTTCGGGCTTTTCTTCCGGCATCCGGCTTGAATAGACTGGGCTCACAAGTTCCTTCTGAATGTCCGCAAGATGCTGCATGTTTTCCAGGCAGCGCGCTTTATCAATACCGAAACGCGCACAGACAGCATCCGTCAGAACCCGCAGGTCATTACAAACAAAAGGCGACTGATTGACCTTGAGGGAGGCAAGCGAGAGGCGCTCTTCGCCGTTAAGTTCCTCACGCGTACCGAAGGCGCGGCGGCGGATTTCTTCCGGGGACATACCAACCAAAACCCGCGGATCCTCGCGGCAGTCCCAGACGAGGTATTCGTTTTTGTTGACGGGCGCAATCGTAATCGGCAGCACCACACGGATGTAGCCGCGCTTCTGCCCCGCTCTCGGATCCACCCACACACAGGGTTTTCCGCTTTCCAAAGCCGCCACAACCGATTTCTTGCTGCGGTTGGCAAGAGCCCACTGCCAGAGCTTGGGCTGCTTGCCGGCAATTAACTTTGCAAGATCAATCGTTGCTTCAACGTCGCTTGCGGCGTCGTGTGCGTGGGTGTGGGAGATGCCGTTGGCCTGAGTGAGTTTTTCAAGCCGGAAGGTCACGAGGTCTGCGCGGGCCGGATCATCACCCCCCGTCAGAGGCCATTCAATGCCTTCGGGCCTGAGGGCCCACACCGCAAGAACAAAGGGAAAGAGATCCCAGCGCGAGCAGCCGTTCGCCCACTCCCGCTCATAGGCATCGTAAAGGTTGCGCCAGAAGAGGTTTCGGGTCACCTCATCGTCAAAGCGCATGGAGTTGTAGCCCACGGAGAGTGTCTCGGGCTCGATCATCGCAGCCCGGATTTTTTCCGCAAAGTCGTGTTCGCAGCCCCCCTTCGCTTCGGTGAGCTGCGGCGTGATTCCGGTCACCAGGCATGCCGTGGGCTCCGGCAGATAGTCCTGCGAAGGTTTGCAGTACCAAATGTCGGGCTCACCCAGACGGTTAAAGTTCATGTCGGTACGGATACCGGCAAACTGTGCCGGCCTGTCGAGTTTTCTGTCCAGGCCGAAGGTTTCATAGTCATGCCAGTAAATCGTGGGCCCGACGGCTTTTTCTGTTTCAGGGAGTTCCGGCATAGGTTGAACTTTCTAAATTAAAGGCTTGATCTTTTGACTCTAGCACGCCGCCCGGCGTTTGGCTTGCCGCGGCGGAAACAAAAAACCTGCAGCAGGCGCTTGTGACGGGCGCCCGGCCTGCAGGTTTTCTAATGCTGGGCAGTGTGCCCGCTTAAGCGATCTTGGAGTAGCCGCCCGCGCGGTCGGATTCACGCAGATAGCGGTCAAACTGCATCGCAACGGCGCGCACGAAGATCTTGCCCTTGGGGCTCACGATGATCTTTTCCGGCGTAAGAACCACGAGTTCGTGCTTGGCGTAGGCCTGCAGCTTCTTTAATTCATACGCGAAGGCTTCATCGAAGTTGATGCCGAATTCAGCCTCAATCGCGCGCTTGTCGATTTCAAAACGACACATCACCGTCATGATGACCGCACGGCGCAGCTTGTCTTCTTCCGAGAGCCTAAAGCCGCGGCAGGTCGCAAGACGTCCGGCGCGGATTGCCTCAGCGTACGGCTCCACGTCGCGGGGATTGCAGGCGTAGCCGCCGCCCACAAAGGAAATGGAGCTTGCGCCCAAAGCGACCATATCGCATTCGGCTCGAGTGGAATAGCCTTGAAAGTTACGCTGAATGGTGCCGTTAATCTGGGCAATGGAAAGCTCATCGGTTTCCTTGGCAAAGTGATCCATCCCGATGTAGCGGTAGCCGTTGGCGGTCAGGCGGCGGATCGCATCAAACATGATGTTGACCTTTTCCACCGTGGAGGGCAGGTCCGCGGGCAGAATCCGGCGCTGCGCCTTAAAGTGATTGGGCAGGTGCGCATAGTGGTAAAGCGCGATACGGTCGGGCGAGAGTTCAATCACCTGATCAATCGTCTTTTTAAAGGTCTCCCGGGTCTGCTTGGGCAGCCCGTAGATAAGATCCATGTTGATCGAGTGAAAGCCGTTGGCGCGGGCCTCCTGCATCAGATCGCGCGTCATCTCAAAGGGCTGGATGCGGTTAACCGCCTTCTGCACGTCCGGATTAAAGTCCTGAACACCGAGACTCATGCGGTTAAAGCCCGCACGCTTTAACGCCTGTACCTTATCGGCCGGGCACGTTCTCGGATCCACTTCGATCGAAAACTCGCCGTCCTTTGCGAAAGGAAAGCGCTTGGCGATTTCGCTCATCAGGTACTCGATCTCCTCGTTATCGAGAAAGGTCGGCGTGCCGCCGCCCCAATGGAGCTGCTCAAGTTCCGTTGAACCCGTGATAAAGCCCTTCACAAGATCAGCTTCCTTGAGAAGCACCTCAAGATAGTCCTTGGCGCGGCTGTGGTCGCGCGTCACGATCTTGTTGCAGCCGCAGTAAAAGCAGACGTCGTGGCAGAAGGGAATATGGGCGTAGAGCGAAAGGCCCGCGGGCTTTTTCGCGTCCTTGCGGCCCGCGAGTTCGGCTTCATAGTCTTTTGCGGTGAACCCGTCGTTGAAACGGTCAGCGGTCGGATACGATGTGTAGCGCGGCGCCGGCACATCAAATTTCTTCAGCAGTTCGGAATCAGGCAGTTCCACACCGCGCATTACAGGGTCAGACATCGGGGCACCTCAAAAAGTATGACCAAAAACAAAAGTTCGCCGAAGACAGCACGCTATTCATGCCTTCATTGACAGACGTCAACACTGTTAATAGTATTGGTACTTTCTGTGGTGTAAGGCAAAAGCGCTTTCTGCGGGCACTTCCGGACCGCAACAATCCGGAACTGCGCATTGTATGCAGACATTCTCCCGACGGGAATGTCGCTAAGTCTAGGCGCAACAGATTATTTTTTTATTACCCGGCGCCGTTTTTTGCGTCACTGTGATGCAATTCATCTGCGGCCGGCCCGATAACCAGCGGACTCACTGAAAAAAGATGCTCAACAACCCCAACATCAACATGGCCACACTCAGAGTCGCCTGTTCCAACTGCAATCTGCGTGAACTGTGCCTGCCCGTCGGGTTGAACCTCAAGGAAATCGAGCAGCTCGAAGAAATTGTGAGCACCCGACGCCGCGTTAAGCGCGGCGATGCGCTTTACCGTGCAGGCGACAAGTTTGAAGCGCTTTACGCAATCCGCCTGGGCTTTCTTAAAAGCGCGGTGATGTCCAGTGACGGCCGTGAGCAGGTCACAAGCTTTCATATGTCGGGCGACATCGTGGGCCTTGACGGCCTGGCAAGCATGGTCTACTCCAGTGACCTCATCGCCCTGGAAGACACGGAAGTCTGCATTCTGCCCTTTGCGCGGCTTGAAGAACTTTCCGAAGAAATGCCCACTTGGAGCGCGCACTTTCAAAGGCTTTTGGCGCGCGAAATCGTGCGTCAGAACGGCGTGATGCTGCTTTTGGGTTCCATGCACGCCGAAGAGCGGCTTGCCGCCTTCATTCTCAATCTTTCCCAGCGCTTTGAACAGCGCGGCTACTCCCGCAGCGAATTTGTACTCCGCATGACGCGCGCCGAAATCGGCTCTTACCTGGGGCTGAAACTTGAGACCGTGAGCCGCGTGCTCTCACGCTTTTCGCACGACAACCTCATCATCGTCAACCAAAAGCACGTGCAGATTCTCGACTTTGACGGACTGCGCGCGATCGTAAGCGGCCAGACGTTCTTTGACAACCACAGTGCCCAAGTCAAAAACGACATGAAGATTCACAAGACCGCAAGAGGCATTGATGACTTGGTGGCACCTTCGGAATAAGCCCGCCCCGCCTTTTTCCGCCC
>ERZ779643.841-NODE-841-length-23729-cov-13.669891_pt1 | contig 23729 bp, 14 predicted proteins | sample MGYA00511564_ERZ779643 | MGnify/ENA primary metagenome ERZ779643 (study PRJEB29588, sample SAMEA2147114) | human gut metagenome | biome: human gut; feature: human-associated habitat; material: faeces | place: Denmark | collected 2008/2010 ... | reverse complement strand
CTGCGCGACATCCTTTAAATCAGTCATATTATAAATAATTGCATTAATAGGGAAAGTCAGCAGCTTAGCAATAATAATACCGAGTAATCCCGAACATATTCCTAAAATAAACGTTTCTGCGTCAAATACCCTTGTAATGTCCTTCTTTCTTGCACCAAGAGCTTTAAGTATTCCTATTTCCTTAGTTCTTTCAAGAACTGAAATGTAAGTGATAATTCCTATCATTATTGAAGATACGATAAGTGATATTCCAACAAATGCTATTAATACATATGAAATAGCATTAATTATAACTGTTACTGATGACATTATTATTCCTACATAGTCTGTGTAGTTGATAACATTTTCATCCTTGCCATCTTTCTGCTGGCTTGTATTATAATCTGATATTATGTTCTGAATATGCTCCTTAGAGTCAAAATCTGATGGATATATATTAATTCCTGACGGCTGTATGTTAAGTTATATGGGACTTCCCTGCCGCAATTTCCTTCTGGGTTACGCCGTGTGCCTTGGCATTCTGCAAATGGAACTTAAGTGAAGAATCTGTTATTCCCATAGACATAAGCGAAACTACCGTTATAATGCTTCTTGTCTTTACATCAATATCCTGATTGTTCCAATTCTCACCAAAAAGCACATCGTCATTAAAATGTGCAAAGTCCGGTGCGAATGTACCGAGTGCGTTTCTGCCTGCTGTCTGTGTGATTTTAGCCATTTTTTGTCCTCCTGCTTTTCTTACAGGGATTTTACCCATTGCTCGATGGTTGCTTTGGATGCACCGTTTAAGAGCTTGCCTTCTTTGATGTCGGCATTTGGTGCCGACGGCAGCAGGTCTTTAACGGTATTGCCGAAGCCGCTACCGCCGGATGTTGCAAAAAGAATGACTTTTTTGCCACTGAAATCATAGGCTTCCAAAAATGTATTGACAATTGTCGGAGCTACATACCACCAGATTGGGAATCCCAGAAGGATCTCGTCATAAGAACTCATATCCATCTCTTTTTTCATAATCGCCGGTCTATATTTTTTATCACTCATTTCCACACTGCTTCTTGATTTTTTATTCATCCAGTCAAGATCAGGCTTTGTATATGGAACTTTTGGCTCAATCTCAAACAAATCCGCTTTTACTTCCTCTGCGATCATCTCTGCTACTTTTTTTGTTGTTCCGCTTGCACTGAAAAATGCCACTAATTTTTTACTCATAATAAAAAGCCCCTTTCTTTGCGTATTTTTCACAAAAAATAGATGTATAAGATTTACATTCATCTTACACATCTATTTTAAGCTCTATCACTTCATTATGTCTAATGCTTATATTGAATTTTGTTTTATGCCTGAAAAGCATTAATCTCCTCGATCATTTTACGGACTGCCAAAGAATATGGGATATTACGTCGCCAGGCAATCACCGTACTGGTCGTGATTTCAGGAGAAATTCTTCGCTGTACAAGAATATCCTCCCGCCAATACTTTGCAGCACCTTCGATTGATATTGGATAGCCCAGTCCATTTGCTGCCATAACTCCGGCATTCGTTCCAAGATTACTTGTAAAAGCAATCTGCAGTTTCGAAAAGTCTTTTCCAAACCAATTGGCAAGTTCACTTTGAACACTCACTCTTTCGGGCAGTATCAATGGTTTTCCTATGAGATCTTCTTTTCTTATAAACTCTTTTTCTGCCAGTGGATCATCCGGCCGCATTCCAACACACCAGTGATCGCAATCTGTGATTCTGATATAATCCATCCCTTCGGTGTCCACCGGCTCCATGAATAATGCAATATCTACAAGTCCTTTGTTCATCATCTCATATACTGCATCTGCTGTTGCAGTATGCAATACAATCTGAACCAGCGGGTATTTTTCTTTATATGTTTTACATATCTCCGCCAATGTCTCCACCGCTGCAAATTCACCGCATCCAATGGTTATATTTCCCTCTACAACATCTTCTTTTCCTTTCAGTTCCTCAAGTGTTTTTTCCTCAAGATTAAGGATCTCCAGAGCACGCCTTTTTAATAAAATCCCCTCTTCAGTAAGCGAAATTTTCTTCCCGCTTCGAATAAATAATGTTACTCCAAGCTCCTCTTCAAATGCCGCCATTTGTCTGGATAGCGTTGGCTGGGTAATATGCAATTGTTCTGCTGCTTTTGTAAAACTCTGTTCTTTTGCCACCGTCAGAAAATAGCGCAATAGTCTTAATTCCATATTTATATACACCTCTTTTATGAGAAAGAATAATATTTTCAGTAGAATAGGATTGATTATCATCCCTCCAAATTCCGATTCTAATGTCCCTATTATACCATAATGATACTATTATAAAAAAGGAAAAAAGCAGTAATGAATTTTCTTAATCATTACTGCTTCAAACAACTGTTCTCAGGGGGAATCGAACCCCCAACTAGCGCTTAGGAGCTCGAGATACCACTGTAAATACATACAATGATTAGTCAACCTAAGTCAAGGAAATCCTTGGTTTTCTTATTAGATTAACTATATTATAACGTGCTGTAGGTCGGATGTCGATGATTTTTTGACCATATTTTACTCGGATTTACTTACTGCTACTTCTAGATAAAAAGATGGAATCAGTTGCTCCGTATTATTTTTCAAACTCTGGTTTCCAGTTTGCAAACTGTACAAGCTGTTCATCCGTGCGGTGATAATATCTTTCATTCTTGTCCAGCTTTGCAATCTGTTCCATTTCTTCATCTGTTAATGCAAAATCAAAGATATCCATATTGTCCTTAATGCTGTATCTCCATGTCCCAGCGGATACCAGCTCATAAGCTTAATTCCATATTTGTCTAAAATTTCTTTTCATCAAGCAAAATAACACCTTGCGCCGGATTTTTATCAATTGCACCAACTATCTCATGTGGAACATATGGCTCTTCAAGATATGCAAGGTCTTCGGCAGTTAATTTAATGTCAAATGCTCCGGCTGAATCATCCAGATACTGCGTTTTGGTTGCCCCAATAATAGGCGATAGAATTCCCTTTGCCCACTGCCATGCAATGGCTATCTGGGACATTTTGCAGTTATACTTTTCGGCAAGCTCCGCTACACGTTTAACTATCTGCATGTCTTCCGCTTCAGTCTTATCATATTTTCCCATGGCAACCCTATCCGTGGTTCCACGAAGAGACTCTGATTTCCACTGTGGTCTTGCCAGATGTCCTGCTGCAAGAGGGCTATACGGCATTAACGAAACTTTCATTTGCTTACAAATTGGTAGCAATTCTCTCTCATCCTCTCTGTAAAGCAAATTATAATGATTCTCCATCGCAGAAAATGGTGTCCATCCATTGTCTCTTGCGGCTAACTGCATATTATAAAACTGATATCCATACATGGCAGATGCACCAAGTGCCCTGACCTTTCCTGCTTTTACCAGATCGTGCAGTGCCTCCATAGTTTCTTCAATTGGTGTATCATAGTCAAATCTATGGATGATATATAAATCAAGATAGTCGGTTCCAAGACGTGACAGAGTGCCATCTATTTCCCTCATGATTGCCTGTCTTGATAAACGACCTTCATTAAAATATACCTTGGATGCAATCACAACCTGATTTCTCGCTACATTTTTCTTCAATGCTTTACCTAAATATTCCTCACTTGTTCCTGCTGAATATCCATTTGCTGTATCAAAAAAGTTATATCCCAAATCAAGTGCATGCTTGATAACATTCTCACTTTCAGCTTCATCCAACGTCCAGTCATGCATGGTTCCAGCTTTCCCAAAACTCATGCAGCCCACACATAATTTTGACACTTCTATATCTGTATTTCCGAGTTTACCGTATTCCATAGTGCTCTCCTTATCTTAATCCAGCGTACTCTTTCTCCGATACCGCCTCACACCACTCATTGGAACAATCCACTCCCGGCACCTCAATTGCCAGATGGGAAAACCATTCATCCGGTGCTGCGCCATGCCAGTGTTTCACTTCTGCCGGAATATTGATGCAGTCACCCGGTTTCATTTCTACAGCTTCTTTACCTTCTTCCTGATAATATCCTCTTCCGGCAACACATACCAGGATCTGCCCGCCTCCACTTTTTGCATGATGGATGTGCCAGTTATTTCTGCATCCAGGTTCAAATGTCACATTAAAAATTCCAACCTGAGAAGTAGAGATCGGTGCAACAAAACTTCTGCCGGAAAAATACTGTGCAAAACCATCATTTGGTGCACCGATTGGAAATGCCATCTCTTTTGCATGTGCCCGCATTGCTTCCTCTTCGTATGGCAAATCTCCTTCACCTGCCTCCCACACTTCCTTTGCAAGATTGAAAACAGCCCATGCCTTTGGCCAACCTGCATAGAATGCAACATGTGTGATCACTGCAGCAATCTCTTTTTGTGTCACACCATGATTTTTTGCATTTTGAAGATGATATTTTAAAGAAGAATCCGTAATTCCGGAAGCCATCAGCGCAACCACGGTGATAATACTTCTTGTTTTTACGTCGATATCCTGGTTATTCCAGTTTTCGCCGAAAAGTACATCATCGTTAAAATGTGCAAATTCCGGTGCGAATTCACCAAGTGCATTTCTTCCTGCTGTCTGTACTATTTTTTCCATATTCTGTATACCTCCATAACGCTATTATTTATAAAGAGTTTACCCATTCACTGATTTCCTGTTTCGTTCCACAATTTAGCAGTCTGCCTTCTGTAATAACCGCATCCGGTGCAGATGGCTGTAATTCCTTTACAGTATTACCGAATCCGCTTCCACCGGATGTTGCAAAGAGCACAATCTTTTTACCACTGAAATCGTAAGCTTCTAAAAATGTATTGATGATTGTCGGCGCAACATACCACCAGATTGGAAACTAAAATGTAGCCAGTTCCCCTCATGCGTTGATTTTACTGGGTTTAACTGTATACAAAACTGTGTTTACTGTTACTATCTTTCATTCTTTTCCAAAATAGCTTTGAAGCATAGGCCACATTATTTTCATATATGACACAAAGCTCAGCTCTACTTGTGCTTCATTAAACCATCCAACCATAAAGCTATTTATCTCTTCAAATAATACTTTTGAAAGTTTCTGAATAATAATTGTGTTATCCACTTCTTCAGTATAATCTTTCGCATACATTTTACATATAGAACGCACTCCAAAATAATTATATAGCACACCTACCGTTGTTTTTAATGCTTCAATATCTCTTGGAAAATCTGTTCTATTCATCATATTCACTACTAATTGATGTCTTGAGTTTAGGTAATTCCTAACTGTACTATTACCTATTTCAACATCAACTGTAAATGAAAAATCTTGAGTTTGTATACTATCTGCTCCTAACATTATCATCAATTCAACTTGTGCTGCATGATATTCTGTATAACCAGACAAAGCCATATATTTCCAAGAATCTTGCTTTGCATACATTTCCGTATCTAAAATATGCGTAAATTCATGAAACACAATATACCTTGGTATTTCCGAACTTTTGCATATCCTTAATATATGTTCATCTGTTTTCGTATTATAGTAAGCTTGGGCGGCTGAAGCGAATCCTGCTGCATCGCTTTCCTCAACATTAATTTCAAAAAAATCTATCTTATACTGTGGTAATTTCTCAATTTCCATAAACTCAATATATTCTTTTTCATATTCTTTAATTAAATTTTTAATTTGTATTTCTGTCATATTGTTTTATACCTCATATCAAAGTTAGCATTTCACTTTTAGTATACCATAAAACAATCCCATTCTCATTCTATATATTTTATCCTCAACGATGAAAAGATGTGTCTGCACACATCTCTTCCATCTTATTATTTTCAATGTTATAAGTTCTTAATAAAATTCAAATCCTGTTTCCGTAATGCCTTCTGTAACTTTTCGTTCTTTCTCTTCAGTTCCTTATTTTCTCTGCTCAGAGCTGCCACCTTCTGGTTCAACAGTTCAATCTGTTTTTCCATCGCCATGTTCAGAATTTCTCTTCTTGGATCTATCATTCCGGCCTGTTGCTCTACTGCTTGGTTCAATGTATCCCGGACGGTTGGATTTTTATAAAAGAATCCTCTCGACAATCCAGTTTTCTTCATCAGCTTTGGAACGCTGATACGTTCTTTATTTGCCAGCATATCTTGTATTGCTTGCAATGCCAGTTCAATTTTCTCTTTACTTTTTCTCTGATTTTCCTCAATCATCTTGTCGTATTTGCTCATATTCTTCACCCCATCTTGCCAGACTCATATATATGATGTCACTCATCCTCTGTCTTACTTCTCTGGTTTCGTCTGCCATTCTTTGATTGCTCATTTTCCGGTAATGCTGTACATTATTCAGTCTTTTATGCCCCAATAGTCTCGCTATCGTCCAGTCATCCAGATGCATTTCTGTAAGTTTGACGCCATAGTAGTGCCGGAACATGTGCGTTCCAAACCCGAATAATTCGCCATGATCATCTTTCAACTGCTTTTCCTGTATCATGGACATGACTTTTGTTTTTATAGCCATATACTGCATCGGGCGGTCAGGTTCTTTTTCATTAACAAATATGTATTCTGTATCACCGAACTTTTCCTGTGTATATTCAATAGAACTCTGTAACAGTTTTGCAAGTTCTTTACTGATCGGTTTTTTATATCTTTTAGTTTTAACTTGATATATTTCAATCATATCTTGGCCATTTTCTCTCGTCAGACAATCTGGTCTCAGTGTAAGGGTATCTGATATCCTAGTTCCAAGCATCTGATGTATCAGAAGACATCTTGCAATCTGTACATCCATCTGTGTAATTTCCGCATTCAGTCGTTTCATTTCATCATCAGAATACACTCTAAATTCTGCATTTACTTCCGGTGGAATATCCGTATTAATAAATAAATGCTCCAATCTTTCATAGCTGTAAATTTTTCCGATTGTCTCTAACTGTCGTCTTAATGAAATTACATAAGAACTATTCGCACTATGGGAAGTATCTTTTGTTGACAGATGTATCAAAAATTCTTCCAACACTTCTCTGTCTATTTCACTGCAGCTTTTTATTTTGGAATACTCTTTTTGGAGATATTCTGAGAATATCCTCATTATTGTCAATTCTCCCTGTACAGTTCCTATTGCTTCATACTGCAGATTCATATAAACAGCTTTCTTACATTCTTCCCTGATATCTGGCTGATATATTTTTCTGAAATCCAGTGTTTTTACATTATAAATTGGATTGGATCTGATTTTAATATCCAGATTTTTTAGTTCCCAAACATCTTTTTCTATCTCATCCCGTAAATCTTCTGGCCCTAAAAATTTCAGTACGTTTCTGAAATATAATATCGTCACTGCTTCGCCATAGCTTACTGTACCATACACACTCTTCTTTTCTTTTACAATAGTTATTCCCTGTTCTAACATCCAGCCTTTTAAAAGTGATATCCATTTTTCTGGATTTCTATCTCCAAGGCTTTTGATTCTCCGATTTATTCTGCTGTTCAAAAACTTTGCAATATGATTATAAGCTGTTCGATCCTGAATCAATGCTCTAAACGTTCCGTTTTTGCAGCGATACATAATATAACCTCGAAACTCTTCCTTTAATTCTTGCGTTGGAAGCAACGTTAAATCAAATTTTCCATTATCCTTACGTGTCCCTGTTTCTTGTAAATTGGGGAAATCGCTGAAGTATATAATATCATTTTCCATCTTTTTCCTCTTTCTTTAGCCATGATGCTAAACTACTTCCTTGCATTTCAAAGAACTCATCATTTGCTTTTGCAATCCTTTGCGGCATATAATCAATATACTGTCTTGTCATCTCTTCATAAGTATGTCCAAGATAATCCCTGATACTTTGCAGTGATACATGACTGTCATAAAACATAGTTGCTACTGTATGTCGATAATCGTGTGATTGAAATAAATATTCTCCATTTGCAATCTTATTTTCCCGGCACGCTTCTATCATCTGAGTTCGGAATGTACCATATAGACAAGCACCACCTCTGCTGTTTTTAAAAATGAATTCTTCAGGCTGAATTTCATGTTTTTTCAAGTATACTTTCATAATCTGATAAAGTGCCTGTGGGATTGGAATCCTTTTATAATTCTTCATTTTGACCTGATACACCTGAATCCAATAATCCTCGCCCTGCTGATAATAAGCATTTCCTTTCAATGTACACACTTCACTCGCCCGTAATCCTAGACACCACAGATGTAGGAACATACATCGTAATCGCTCTGGAAAAAGATATAATTTTTTCAAAATTTCCATATATACTGTTTCCTCAACGCTACGATCATGATGTACTATTACTTCTTTTTGTTGGAAATATTCAATTCGGAATGGCATTCTTGTAATATACTGTTTAACTTCCATGAATTTATAAAAATGACCGATACCGAAAATTCTTTCATTAAATCCCTTTGCCTGTATTCCCCGTTCTCGCAAGCCGTCTGCATACTTTTTTACTTCTGCGACAGTTGCATGAATCGCCAGTATCTTTTCTTGTTCCAGCAGTTCAATAAAATTTCTAATACATACAAATCTTCGTACAATCGTGCTGACTGCCTGTCCAGTAATTCCCAGTTCATATTTCATGTATGCCTGTAAAATTTCTCGATTCTGTATTTCCTTGACTTCCATAAAAGAAATGCTAATTAAGGATTTACTTTCGTCTATCCGATGTTTTCCAAGATGTAATCGTTCCAGATACCATACATTTGCTTCCCATTGGATCTGTTCCTGCTGCATAAACGCATCTCTTCTGCATTCACCTAAAATACTTCGTTGACTCGTTTCGGGAAAATTCTTTAAAATAGTTTCCACTTGTTCCATTTCCAGCAATCCAATATCCGTAATATTTAACTGAACACAAGAATCATAAAGAAGTTTTAAGGATTTTAACCTGACATTTCTATAAGCCTTAGACATTGAAGTATTGGCAATGATACGACTCAACGTATAAAAAATTTGTTTCTTTAAAACTTCTGAACAATTTTGTGTAAAATCCCACACCAATAGGTTTGTTTTATAAGAAGTTTCAAAGGTCTCAGCTATTTCCTTTTCCGGATAATACTTCAGAAAATAAATTTTATTTTGATATTTCCATTCATATATCCGCTTTCCATTTAGCGTCTGCATTTGTTGATAGATATGTTGTTGTTTTACCGTATCATATATTTTCAAATAGAAAGATACAATTTGTGATCGTATCTGTCCTCTTAAATATTGTTCATACGAATTTCGCAAAGGATAATCCATTTCTTCCAGATGCCAGATTTTTCTATCTGCCAAGAACTTTTTCAATTTGTTAATTCTTGAATCGCTTTTTATTCCAAGTGCATCAATTTCTGAATATAGTTCCTGCTTTTTCTTCTCAATATCTACTTCAGATTCTGTTATGTGTTCTGCCTGTTGCAATAAATATATAGGTATTTCTCACACCTCCCTACTCCAGCAGACGTTCCGCCCCATAAATAGCAGTGTGTTGTGCATAAAACTCATTACTTGCTTCTATCAGTTCATCATCCAGCCAGTCCAGATACTTTATAGTCGTATCCAAATGTTTATGCCCCAATGCCTGACTGATCATTTCCAGTTCCCATCCTGCCTGCTTTCGCATATTTGCAAAATAGTGACGTAACATGTGGGGTGTGATTTTAACTCCGGTTTTCTTTTCCATTCGGTCCAACATATCATATACACTGTCCACTCTTAATGGCTTTCCAATGTTCTCACCCATGATATTCACAAACAGGTAATCCTGATGTTGCAGGATTTTCCGATATTTTGCCAGATAATCCATGAGAAATTCAAACGTATCATTACTTATCTTGGCACTTCTGTATTCCGCATTTTTGGCTCTCGCTTCATTTTCATTATCTTCCCGGAAGCATACCCTTATCATGTGATTCCTATAATCAATATCTTTGACATATTTTACTCCCAGTAGTTCCCCAATTCTGTATCCGGTTTCTGCTAACATAAGTAACAGAAGCTGATCTCTTCGGTTCGTACAGGCCTGTAAAATTGTAATAATCTGATTTTCTTTTGCTGTTCTCCCACGATGTTCCTCTTCCTTCAGATAGGCTTTAAAAGAATGATTCCGCAGTACCTTTTTTACTCCCACCTGATTAACCGCTATAATCTGGTTATACGATAAGGTTTTGAGACTTCCGTACTGTTCATATTCTGCCTCTATAAATAAATAGAACCTGAACACATCTTTTAAGTATGCGTTGCAGGTTCCTTCATTCGGACACTTCTTTTCTCCAGCCGTTTGCTCTGTATGGTTTCCGGCTTTAAGCCAGTATAAAAATTCCACAAAGTGTTCTGTCTGTTTTTCATAATCTAACTGATAGACTTCTGTGAGTTCCATTTCTTTCTCTGCCATATATTTCATATAATAGCAGATTGAAAATGCTGTGCGTTTCACTGTATTTGGTGAACGTTTACATTTAATCTTATGCATTAGATATTTACTTGGCAGTTCTTCAATACTCATTGTTTCCAGATTTCTGATGAAAAAATATTTTTCTGTTCCATCTTTTATCGTTTCCACCTTGTATATCATAAGCTGCCTCCTTTCCTCTAACGCTATACACAGTATACCCACTTCATGCCGAAATAGCTATTCATCAATACCAACAATCCCACCGAAAACGCCCTTGAAATACCACCAAACTTTTCGTGCAAAATCTGCTTTTTCTGTAGCAGAACCACGAACGGTTACAGGTAGTATTCCACGCCTTTCCGGTTTCGAATAAAGTGCTGGACATCCTTGATATCTTTTGCCATCTTGCAGCTCGGAAGCGCACACATTACTTCCTCATGATACCTGCCACCTTCTCCTGCACGCTCGTCTAAAATGGACACGACACAAGTATCTGTCTCGGTGCGGAGAGCACGTCCGAATCCCTGTCTTAGTTTTTTCTGCATGTCTGGAACAATCACTGCCTGAATATAATCTTTCAGGCTGGCATATTCCTTCTTCTGTGCTTCACTGATGGGATCAGGAACAGCAAAGGGCAGTTTTACTATAATCAGCGAAGATACCATATCTCCAGGGAAGTCTACTCCTTCCCAACAGGAGCCGGCTGCAAAAAGGACAGCATTGTCCATCTGTTTAAATCTTGTGATCTCTTCCGGTGAATGTCTCCACACCTCTATCATCGGGAACGGAATTTCATCCCTTAACATCTGGTAAACGTTTCCCATCAAATGATAAGATGTAAACAGCACTAGCGTATGCCCGTAAGTCGAACAGATCAGTGAATGGATATGGCCTGCTATCATCTCTGCCTCTTCCTGACTTTCTCTTCTGCATGTCTTCAAATTCTTTGGCAGATATAACAGACAGTTCTTCTGATATTCAAACGGGGAGTCTGCCACATATTCCCGGACTCTCCGCACTCTCTGTAATCCTGTCATTTTCCGAATGTGGGAAAATCCCTGTCCGGTTTTTAAAGTTCCGCTTGTCAGAATCGCTCCCATTCCTCTGCTCCATAACATCTGGTCCAGATACTGTGGAATCCGTCTGCTGGATGCACACAATATAATCCGGTGGTCATGGTCCTGCTTCAGATGCAGCACATACTTCTTATCCTGATGGAAAAAGCATTCCAGCACACTTTTGGTTTCTTCCAGCTTGTTTCTGATCCACTTTGGAATCTTCTTTTCTAATTTTTCTATGATCTTATTCATGGTCTGTATCCCCTCATATAAATACATTGCACACTCTTCTGTCATGTGGAATTCTTCTTTTATCCCATATCTGGTTCTGTGGTTTTCTCCTATGATGTCCAGCACCATCCGGATCGTCCCGGACAGTTTTCTTATCTCCGGGCCTTGGTACTCATTCCCAAGATAAAAGCAGATTTCTCGGATATCGTCATAACAGAGGCTCTTCCCAAACATCTGCTTTGCCGCATCCGGCAGCTTATGTGCTTCATCGACAATCAATGCTCGGTAGTCTTTTAATAACGGGCGGTAATCCTGCAGCCTGTGATAACCATCAGCCAGCAGATAATTGTGATTACAGATCTGAATGAACATTTCATGATCTCTGGAACGCTCCAGATACTGCTGATACCTGCATGAGCCTCTTTTCGGGCAGTCTCCCGAACAGAACTTCGGTACACTCACCATCCTTCTGTCAAACCCACTTAAGTTGGACACTTCGTCCATATCATAATGTTCTTTCAACGACAGCAGAGCTTCTTTCTGCAACGCATTTTTGTTTTTTTCTTCGATTGCAACGATTCGGTGCTCCAACCTCTCATCGCAGACAAAATGCTCTTTCCCTTTTCGTATCACAGCTTTAATAGGGGCCTGAATCGTCCCGTTCTCCTGAAGAATCCGGGAGAGAAAAGGGATATATTCTGTAAGAATTGCTTTCTGGAGTGCAATGCTGGAAGTGGATATCACGACCGGACGCTGCTCATAAGGGGAACATCCTTCTGCAAGGAGGGAATATTTTCTCATCAGAACACAGGCCACCAGATAGGCATACGTCTTGCCGATACCGACACCCGCGTCACACAGTGCTATGTTTCTTCCCAGCAGGTTATCCAGCATTTTGTGGCATAACATAATCTGTTCTTCCCTTACTGCCATTCCATGTTCCGGGAACAGCACTCGGAAAATAGTATCAATTTCTCGATGCGCTCTATTGAGATATTCTCTTGTGTAATACATAATTTGTTACCTGATATGCGTGCTGATATCACATCAATACGGCTGTAAAGGATTTCTCCCTACAGCCGTATGTATCTGATATCAACGACACATTCTTCCTTGATTTCTTATACTTTTGATTTTTGGCGTTGTATTTGTCCTCGACTCCCCCATTGCCTTACGGGAACATTACAGGCGGATGCTTGGCATTGCACCGCTCACGGATTTTCTAAAAGTCTTGCTGATTACAACCCAAAGTCCATCCTCTGCTCACTGGCAGTTCCTATGTATCATTATCCCCTCGTAAGTGATCCTCGCAAAAGACCGCCACGGTCCTGTTTCAGTTAAAGATGATTCGCTCGAAACGAAAACGCCACAAAAGAACTCTGCCTCTCACTTTCTGGTCTAATTTCTTCCATGCCCTTTTCATCTGTCCTCGCGTCTTCCTGCCACGCTTCTACTTACGGGAACGTACCTGTAATGCTGGTATGAGGTTGTCAAAGTACACTGGCAAAATTTACCTGCCTATTAAATAGCCGACGAAAAACGCCATAATTATTCAATTTTTGATAAATTTTTTAATTTTTTTCTCAAACGGTTTCTTTTGGTATAAATCGTCTGTTCTGCCATTCCCATAATCTTAGCAACTTCTCTTCCAGAATATCCCCATGTACTGAGTAAGAGGATTTCCAGTGTCTGATGCTCCGTTTCTTTCAATAGTTCATAGATTCGCTTATCACCTATGTGATCCAGAAGCTCCTTTACATCCCTTGCAAACAGCTCGCTGTCCTTTTCTTTTATGGAATCCATATCCTGCATCGTTTCATCCAGATGTTCCCGGTATCTGCGCTCTTCCAGAAAGTCTTCCCTGTCCATCTGGCGCAGCTTTTGGATCTTCTCTTCTTCCATTCCCAGTTCACGCAATTTCTTTTCTTCCTGTTCTTTCCAATAATTCCACTTTCGTTCTTCACTTGTCTTGTTATAAGCCATTTATCTTTCCTCCGATCTGATTTTTGATATAGAAATCAAATCGGAGCATGGCGGTGACCGGATAGGTACGTTATAATGTTCGAAAAATGTCGAAGAAAAAAATGCTGCAACCTCTTCGATTACAGCACTTTTTTCCATCTTACGTGAATATTTCTTGTTGGTTCATAGGAGATTCCTTCTTTTTCTCATAATGAATAAAAGACTCTTGTCATCCATTATTTATTATAATTTTTCTACTATTACAATAGCTTTTTTAACAAGTTTTCTTGTCTTGGAGTTTAAAAGAAAGCTACCAGTTTTTTTCCTCTGATAGCTTTCCATTCATTCTTATTCTGTTGGGAACATCGCTGCTTCCAACTTATTCATCTCTGTATCCAAAAGACCATATTTTCCTGAGTTATCTTTTTCCACGGATACGTTTACAGTAACAGCTTTTCCATATCTGTTCTTTTCAAGACTCTTCTGGACACTTTCTGTTAATACAGCTGCAAAGACTTCCGGATCATTTCCATCCAATCCCTGCTTTATTTTTTCATTGCTTACCTCTGTAGAGCTTTGTTGCAATGTCTGAAATACATTGGATGGTTCAACTTGTACACTTACTGTATAGACTCCATCCTCTTCTTTCACATCTTGTACTTTGTATTTTGCCAGTTTCTTTACTTCTGTCAGTTTTTCCGCATAATCAGCAATTCCTTTATCCGTAATGTTATCGGAATCATCAAATTGCTGTTGGATACTCTCATTAAAATCCTCTTCGATTTCTTTCTTGGCATCTTTTTCCGAGATTTCTAACAGATTCGCATAGTCCTTATATTCTCCATGATAGTGTGCATCAAGAGAACTTTGGACGTAGGATTTGGCATCAAAGTCTGGTTGTCTGGAGCAAGCTGATAACAATATACATACTATAATTCCTATACTTATGCACAAAACACAATTCTTCTTTTGCATATTCTCTCCTTCACGCTTTATTTATCTTCAATTTTTATCGAAAATAACATTTTTAAATACTGTTCTATTGACTCCTTTTGAACTTTTCTTTCAATATTATATGGAATGCACATAAAAAACTCCACATAACCATTATCAATAAAACTCAGCAATACTTCTCCATTTTCTGTTAAAAAATGTACATATTTTTTATTACATTTACTTTCAAATTTAATATTCGACATTTGCTTGTATATTTTTTTGTAATGATTTTTTATGCTTACTTCATCTGTACAATCAGTTCCATCACCTATCAAAAAAGAAATATACAACTTATCATAATCTTCATTTCTATATGTCATATAAGAATCTGTATGACCATCACCAATATTTTTATAATGCTCATTTGGAATCGAATAACTAATTATTTTCCCCTCTAATGTTTCAAATCTTTCTGTTTCATCAATTCTAATTTCACATGGTTCAAACATTTTTTTTATAAACAAGCCCAATTCATAATCCGACATTTCTATAAAATTAATATAATCTTTTTCTTCCGTTTTTCGCGAATATCCCCCTCTATTATTCCGTTCCCATCTTCTAATTTCTAATTCATCTCCATTTTGTTTCAAATCAATTCTTTGATAATTCTTGGAAAATGTTGGAAAACTTTTATATTTTGTTTGTTTCCAAAAATTGTTTAATTGAGATTCGTCTACTTTTGGGGAACTTTCTGCAATTTTTATTCCTTTTCTAATTGCACAGCCTATCTTATCTATTGTTTCTTCAGCCATAATTTCAATTGTAGGTTCGATAGAAATATAACATCCCATAAACCTTTCAATGGCATTAGGCACAATTAAGAAACCATATTTTTGATTATAATATACAGAAATCATATCCGTTTTCTCCTCTCTATTACTTAAGGGGAATAAAATATTCCCCTTAAGCTATTTACTTTGCTATTATTTTCCTACTGTAATAATGAGTTTAACACCTTTATCAATACCATGTTTTGTAGCATTATTAACTGCATTTATCTGAGCTTCGCTTAATGTTACATTTGGAACAACTACTTGTAATTGTCTACCCACTATTTCTTCCGCATTAACAAATTTACCATTAAATGTTTCTCCTATAAATCCTGAAACTTTATTAATGTCCTTGACAATTACCTTTTCCAATTTATTACCATTTTGATAAGTCTTTGCACCTAAGTCTCGGCTTTTAACACTAGTCACAACACCATTTTCTACTTTATCTATGGTCGGGAAATTGTGTCCCAAGTTATTTCCCATAGCTTTGTCAATAATATCTCCTCGCTCTAATGGTGGTTTTTCCCAAGTGCCTTCTGGCAATTTTGTTTCGGTTACTTCTGCAACTAATTTTTTAAACGATTTATCAATCCCATCATTATGGGTACTTCCTGCACTCCTTACTACATTCAAAAGTTTCCCAGCCCCATAACTAAGGCCACCCATAACGCCACCTGTCACTGCTCCTGCAATACCACCGACTAACGTATCTTTTGCTACTTGTTTCAGACTATTTCCAGACAAACCTGAATTCACTGCACTATATGAAGCTCCACCAATAGCTCCAATAACTGCTCCTGAAACCATCGCCGTTCCTAAGCCACCCATTGCTGGCAATGCTGCCAGAACTGCTCCTGCAGCCAAACCGCCTGTTGCAGCAACTACAAGACCAGAAACTGTAACCGCAGTTATACCAATGGCTACTTTTTTCACCGCATTCCAGTCTACTTTTCCAAGCTTATCTGTAATACGATTTGTTGTCGTACACATATGTCGTACCACTTCTGAGCGGATTTCTGCCGTTCTTTCTGAAACATAGGATTTGAAAGATGTATAAGTTTTTCCAATTTTCTGTACCCCATTGCTTACAGAACGAATAAACTGACTTCCTCTGGATGTGATCTTTTGATATGTACTGCTACTGGTTACACGATTTTTCACAGATTGATATGTCTGTTTTGCATGTTTAGCTGCATTTTTGGCAGTTTTTGCTACCCCCTTCACTGTGTTAACAATAGTTTTTGCTGCTTTCTTAGCTGTATTTACTACTGTTTTGACTACCTTTTTCGCAGTATTAACGATTTTCTTGCCGACACTCTTGACTGCTTTCGCTGCTTTTTTAGCTGTACTCTTAATCCTGCTCCACAATGAATGTCCTGTCGGATCACTGTAATTCAGCGGATTATTGGTCGTATAATCGTAGCGGTTTCTGGTCAATGGATTTTCTGTCGTTCCAAGGTCACTATCTTCAGTTGTAAAGGTTCCGTTCTCTGCGTTATAGTATCTTGCCCGCAGATACTGAAGTCCTGTTTTTACATTTGTGGACTCCCCATTGTAACCGTAGTAATTGACACCGTCTGCTGTTCCTGATGTAAGGTTACCGTATGAATCATACTGATAACTGTTCGTCAGATTAGCTGTTTCGGTCAGGATTCCGGTCACGCTGTTTCTTCCGTCATATAAATAATAACTGCTTTCTTCCGATTTATCAACGCTTACCCGTTCTCCGATTCCACTTTCTCCATAAGTATAAGCCTGACGTACTTTCTCGTCTGCTCCATACTCTGCAAGGACTTCTGTATTCTCGCGATTGATATCGTTGATATACTCTGTCAGTGTGTATCCTTTGGCATTGGAACCGCCTTTTACCAGAGAGGCAAGCTGCTCTTTCGGGCTGTTTCCATCTTCGGTACGCTGGTTCGCCGGGATCAGGACTTCATCGCCATAGCAGTCTTCCCATTTATAGGTGTTATCAAGTTCGAATACCCGGTTGTTATCTCCATCGTACATGGCTGCCATCAGGACTGTTCCACCCTGTTTTACTACTGCCAAACGATTCTCTGCTGTGTATTCATAAGTAACCGGATCTGCACTGTTTGTCTTATCACATTCCTGGATCAGATTGCCATCTTTATCATAGCTGTAGGTTGTTCCCGGATCGCCCCAGATCTTTGCATTGGTGCGTTTGATGAGCTGGTTGGAATCGTTGTACTTATAGTTATATTTTGCTTTGCTGACACCATCCTCGATCTTCTCGTAAGAGGTCCGGTTTCCAATCTTGTCATAAGTATAATTATGGACTGTCTTTTTACCGCCCTCTGCTTTTTCTGTACAGCGTGTCAGTTCCCAGTTGTCATCGTATTCATAGGTACGTGTCGTCTGGATCTCTTTTTCCTGATGCTCACAGTCTGCTTTGTCTGTCTCTTTCTGTGTATCGCCCCAGTTGTACCAGTCTTCCCAGCTTGGCGTCTTTCTTGTTCCAGCTTCCAGTTCCGTAGCTGTTTCTCCAACTACATATCCCTGATCATTGTACTTGTACTCATAAGTACTGATTACTTTGCCGCAGGAACCACAGGTATTCACAATCTTTGTGATATGATCTTCTGCATCGTAAGATACTTCCGTCTTTGTTCCATTACTTCTAGTAACTTCTGTCACACGGTTCAGTGCATCATGCTTGTAAGTGGTTACTTTTCTATTACGGTCTGTCAGTTTTACCAGATTATCATTTAAGTCGTATTCATAGCTGATCTTTGTCCCATCCGGGTATACGATTGCCTGCAGATTATCTGCGTCATCATAAACGTAGCTGACATCCTTTTTCGAACCGCTTGTCACTTTGGTGATTCTTCCAAGTGCATCGTATTCGTAGCTGCTCTTGCCTGTCTGATCCTTCATGGATACCCGTTCCCCGGCACTGTTATATGCGTAGGTCACGTCCTTTTCGGATGTCTCGCCTTTTGCGTCCTGATAAGATTTCTCCAACAGGTCATTCAGTTTGTCGTAATCATACGTGGTTTTCTTGCCGCTTGCCTGTGTATGTCCGGTCAGTCTGCCTTTTTCATCATAGTCGAATTTCTCCGTTCTTCCTGCCGGATCTTTGATGGATGTCAGGTTGCCTTCTAAGTCATAAGTATAATTCGTTGTCTTATTTGCTGCATTGGTGAAGGTCACCAGGTTATCCATGTTGTCGTAACCATAAGTTGTTACACCGCCAAGGGCATCAGTTACTTTGGTCAGGTTGTCATTCTTGTCATATTCCAGATGGCTCTTTAATCCGGTCTTATCTGTAACAACCTGAATATTCCCATGTGCATCGTAATCAAATCCCGTTGTGAATCCACGCTTGTCTGTAATAGAAGTTACCCTGCTGTCCTTATCATAGGTATAGGATTCCTTCTGCCCCAGTGCATCGGTCTCTTCTGTTACACGGTTGTCTTTATCGTAGACTGTCTTTGCAACATAGCCCATCGGATCTGTTACAGATGTAACATTATAATTCTTATCATATCCATAGCTGGTCTTTCTTCCACCCGGTTTGGTGATCTCAGTAATATTTCCTGCCGGGTCGTAAGTGTAAGCAGTTATCTTACCAAGCGGATCAGCTGCAGAAGTCATCTGACCTGCCAGGTCATAACTGTAGGTATTGCTCCGTCCAAGCGGATCTGTCTCCTTCACCAGATTGCCATACTTATCATAAGAAAAGCTGGTTGTTCCATCCAGTGCATTGGTAGAAGACTTCATGTTATGGAGCTTATCGTAAGTATAAGTAGTGGTACTCTTTAAGCTGTCGCTTTCTTTTACCACGTTGTCCACTTTATCATAAGAGAAATTTTTAGTATAACCCAGTGGACTGGTCATACTCTTCAGACGTCCGGCTTTATCATAACTATAGGTATACTCTCCACCATTCGCCTGTGTCATCTTTGTGACATTGTCATTCAGGTCAACACTGTACTGTGTCTCATTTCCCTTTGCATCCGTTACAGAAATGACATTGCCATGCTTGTCGTAATCATATTTGGTAACTGCTCCCTTTGGAGAAATCTGTTCCGTCATGTTACTCAGGCTGTCATATTTGTATTCGGTAATGAGTCCCATCGGATCTTTTGATTTGGTAAGATTTCCAATGGCATCATAACGGTATTCATTTGTTTCTTTTAACGGAGAAGTCTCACCGATCTTGCGGTCCAGTTCATCATACTGGTAGGTTGTCGTATTTCCATTTCCGTCTGTCTGGGATACGAGATTGTCATTTTTATCGTAAGCATACTTGGTAACCGTACCGTTTTCATCGACAGATTCCGTCACATTATCATTTCCGTCATACTTAAAGGTGCTGGATGCTCCCAGTGGATTTGTCTGAGAAATAACCCGGTCTTTCTTATCGTAAGCGTATTTATATGTGGCTTCCTCTTCTTCTGTCATGGATAACTGGTTGCCGACTTTATCGTAGGTAAAGGTTGTTTTATGACCTTCCGCATCCGTTACCGCTGTAATGCGGTCCATAACATCATATTCATAAGATGTGATACTTCCGTCTGCTTCAGTAAGTTTCAGGAGTCTGCCGTACTGATCGTACTTGTATGTTGCTGTCCTGCCAAGTTCATCGGTCTGTGTCAGTACATTTCCGGCACCATCATAAGTATAATCCATACTGTTTCCACCATTGTCGGAGGAATGGATCAGGTTGCCTGCTCCGTCATATTGATAGGTAATTACGAGTCCCTGTGCATCCGTACATTTTACAAGCTGTCCGATGGCATCGTACTCCATCAGCACCTTGTCCCCTGTCGGCAGTATTATGGATGTGTTATTTCCCTCTTTATCATACACATAACTATACGCATTGCCGAGGGCATCTGTCATCTTTGTGCTGTTGCCCTGTGAATCGTATTCGTAAGTGGTCTTTCCTTTCAGGGCATCCACCGTCTGTTCCAGATTGTCGGTGGAATCATATTTCATTGCTGTAATGTTGCCCTTTGCATCGCTTACCGATGTCATGTTTCCATTACCATCGTAAGTCATGGTACTGGTATTTCCATTTTCATCGGTAGAGGATACCAGATTTCCATTTAAGTCATACTTCATGGATACGGTATATCCAAGGGCATCTTTGGATGTAGTCAGATTTCCTGCCTTGTCGTAAGCATAAGTATCTGTTCTTCCCTCTTCATCGGTAGAAGATACCAGATTTCCTGCTTTATCATAAGTATATGTGGTAGTTCCACCTTCTGGGTTGGTTTCACTTAAGCGGTTTCCTGTATTATCGTAGGTATAAGTCCAGGTTCTTCCACTGTCATCTGATTTTGATACCAGATTGTCTGCCGCATCATAAGTATAAGTGGTAACTGCACCTAATTCATCTGTCTCTTTAGCGAGTCTTCCGCAGTTATCATATTCCTTGGAATGGCTGCTTCCATCTCCATAAGTAATCTTGGTTTCATTTCCTAATGCGTCATATTCATATTTGGTTATATTACCAACTGCATCTTTGGACTGAAGCACCTGTCCAAGAGAATCAAACTTGGATACGGTTGCATTTCCATTTCCATCGGTATATTTTTTCAGATTTCCTGCTTTGTCATATTCATAGAGCTTTGTTCCAAAATCTTTATTACTCTCTTCTATGACACGTCCCATGCTGTCATACTTATAAGTAATTGTATTTCCTTTTGCATCGGTTGCTTTGACCTGCTGATAATTCTTATCATAAACGTAGCTGATCTGATTTCCTTTCGGATCTGTACCACTGGTCATGTTGTACATCTTATCATAAGTATAAGTGGTGGTATTCCCCAGTGCGTCAGTACTTGCTGTAATATTTCCCACACCATCCAGCGTATAAGCGGTCACACCGCCATCGGCTGCTGTCTTGGAAGTCAGATTGCCATTCGCATCGTAACTGTTCGAGGTTACATTTCCAAGTGGATCTGTCATGGTAACTGCACGATTCATCGCGTCATACGTGAATCCCCATGCTGCTCCATTTCCATCCACATATCCGGTCATGTTCGGTCCGTCATACGAATACGTTGTTGTGACACCTCTGCCGTCTGTCTGGGATACCATACGATGTTTGTCATCGTAAGTATAGGTAATGGCTGTTCCATCCGGTTTTGTAGATGTGACCATATTTCCATTACCGTCATAACTGTAAGTAACCGTTGCTCCGTTATATCCAGTTGCACTGGTCAGCTTATTCTGCTCATTATAAGTATAAGAGGCTGTCTTTCCATCCTCTCTTGTCTCCGTTGCTACATTGCCAAATGTATCATAAGTGTAAGTTTTTGTTCCGGCTGCTGTCGTTTCGGAAGCAAGCTGATTCTCTGCATTATAAGTCTTTTCACAGGTTGTTCCATCCGGATATTCAATGGATGTTGTGCGGTACTGATCATCATAATGATAAACGGTCTTATTTCCTTCGTTATCCGTTGTTGTAGTAGAACTCTTTCCGTACTTGAAAGTTGCCGTTCCTTTTTCTGCATCAGTCTGCTCTACAACTCTTCCTTCTTTATCGTAAGTATTCTTTACAACCGTATTGCCATTCTCATCTTTCCAGCTTGTCATACGGCTGTCATCATCATATTTGTACTCTTTTGTTGTTCCATTCGGATCTGTTACAGATATCAGATTTCCCTGCTCATCATATTTGTAAGAAACTTTTCCACCATCTGGAAGAGACAGTTCCTTGATATGCCCGAATTTATCCTGTTTTACCCCGAATGTTTTTCCGGATGGTGTTGTAATCTTACTCAGATTATAATCATCGTCATAATCTAATACTGTCTTAAATCCATTCACATCCGTTACATAACGTAAAATTCCATATTTATCAAATGACCAGACGCTCTGATCCGCATCTGTCAGTTCCCATCCGATGTAGTCATGGTCTGTATCTTTATAGCTGACTGCTTTTAAATCATATACATAACCATCCGGAGTAGTGTAGCTTCCATCTTCATTCTTATCAAAGATCAGATAACTTCCGTCCCCTCTCATATACAGAAGACTTCCGTCCTCCATTTGAGAAAGTGACTGGTCATAGTTAAAGCTCCATCCACGTCCGAACATGGAATGCTGGTCTGTTCCTTTGGAATTGTAGCTTCTTGTAATGGAGAATTCTCCATTCAGTTCATTCATCGTCGCATCGGACTGATCCATGTAGAAGTTACCAGTATTTAAGTTGACTGGTTCAAATCCAAATTCACAGTGCAGGCCTCTTCCCATCAATGCTCCGTCAATCCGCATCTTATCCTGATCGGTAAGCGGTGCAGGACTATATGGAACATTTGTCTGTGGGTTACGGATAAAGATCGTGTTATTTGCGACTACCAGTGCGTCCATAACCTGATTGTCTTTCATAATGTTCTTAAGCGGAACACCATAATATTTTGCAATCTTCGGGAATGTATCAAACTGCTTCACTTCATAGATCACAAAGCTGTCACTGGTCACTTCTTTTCCTGTTTCCAGCTTTCCATCAATCTCTTTCGATGCTTTTGCTTTGATCTTATAAAGCTTGTCCTTCGTCAGCCCTGAATACAGTGCACTCTGCCAGTTGGAATCTTTGCTGTAATACTTATTCGCCTCCGGGAACTGCTTATTGTATTCAGTACTGTCTGGATAGGAATACAATGGTTTTGCATCTGTTTCGTGATGTTCTTCATTTTCCTCATCTGGAAGCAGATAATATTCTACTGTAGATTTGCTCTTTGCAATTCCGTCTGCAAATACGGCATCAAACTTCAGCTTTCCATTTGTATTCTTTTCTGTCATCGGGCGAAGCAGGATCGTTGTTTCATCCAGTGACATATCTCGCAGATATGGATCTTCAGCCGGTGACCACTGGATGCTGAGTTTCGGTCCATAAACGGATGCCCTGTTATTCAGTACCTCACACTGCATAGAAGCTCCAAGGTTATTTGCCTCGGCAATGGCTACCAGTGCAAATCCGTTATTCGCATGAGTTCCCTGCACCCAGTCATTGACCAGATCTTTGACGTCATAATTGATATAGCTGTTCCTGCTGGTACTTGCATTCTGTACATCCTGAAACGTAAGATTTACTGGTTTTGTTTTCCATGTGATGGAGGTGTTCCACGACTGATCTACACGATAAAGTCCAAACTGGGATGCACCACCACTGTATGCAGTTTTCTGACTGACTGCAAATGTTGCACTGTCAATTTTGGAATCTTTCGGAATCTGACTAAAATTTGAATTTACTTTGATATAAGTCCGGCAGTTCTGGTGTGCAGTACCAAATCCTGCAAGGTTCCCAGACTTAATACCATCATCAAATCCGACATACGGATAATTGTTGTCACCAATCTGAC
>ERZ779643.825-NODE-825-length-24032-cov-2.759686_pt1 | contig 24032 bp, 18 predicted proteins | sample MGYA00511564_ERZ779643 | MGnify/ENA primary metagenome ERZ779643 (study PRJEB29588, sample SAMEA2147114) | human gut metagenome | biome: human gut; feature: human-associated habitat; material: faeces | place: Denmark | collected 2008/2010 ... | reverse complement strand
AGAATGATGCAGTTCTGGTCCTCGATATTACCGATGATGTTCATGATTTCGGATTTGTTCGGTTCCGGTCTTCTCTTATCGATGATGGCAATCGGACAGTTAAGCACCTCTGCCATGTTTCTCGCGCGGGTCACGCTGCCGTGATCCGGAGACACGATGACCAGATCTTCCATATTCTTTTCCTTGAAGTATTTCGCCAAAATCGGCATGCCGAGCAAGTGATCGACCGGGTATATCGAAAAATCCCTGAATCTGGTTGGCGTGTAAGTCCATGGTAAGAATTCTGTCCGCGCCTGCCGAAGTGATAATGTCTGCAACGAGTTTCGCCGTAATCGGATCTCTCGCCTTTGCTTTTCTGTCCTGACGCGCGTAGCCGTAATACGGAATAACGGCGTTGATTCTGCCTGCCGACGCGCGTTTCATCGCGTCAATCATGATCAGAAGCTCCATCAGATTGTCGTTGACAGGGTTGCAGGTTGATTGAATGATATACACATCCAGGCCTCTGACTGTTTCCCAAATGTTTACGGAAATTTCTCCGTCGCTGAATTTGGTCACAGTTGCTCTGCCCAATGGTTTCCCCATGATGCCTGCAATTTCTTCGGCTAATTCCGGATGAGAGTTTCCGGCAAAGATTTTGTAGTCAGCAAATACTCCGCTTCTCACTTTTTCTTACCTCGTCTTTCTTGTGTTGTTTCCTTTGTACTTTTTTTATAATTTTGTAATTCTCTATTCTGTTGTATATAAGCGGAAGAATTTATTAGTTTACAAATCATAAAAAACGGAAGAATGGAAACAATAGCATTATTAGCCCCACTCATTTTTGTAGTAGTTTGTTTGGTTTTAGGGGCAATTTTAAAATCCTTATTAAAAAATACAACGTTCCCTTATACAGTGGGTCTGTTTGCTATTGGAATACTCATTGGACTTTTGGATCGTTTTGGAGTTTTTCCGGAAACAGGTGTTTTGAAATCTGCTGTAGATTTTGCAGGAAATATGAATCCTGATTTAATCCTATATCTTTTTCTTCCTATATTGATTTTTGATGGAGCTTATGAATTAGATTTGCACGTATTCCGAAAATCTTTGTTGAATTCAACGTTGTTGGCAGGTCCAGGTATGGTGATAGCTATGTTACTCACTGGACTTTTTATTATGGGTATGGCCTCTTTTATTCCTGCTTGTGAAGGCTGGAACTGGAGTTATGCTTTCATGTTTGGAGCACTGATCAGTGCCACTGACCCGGTTGCAGTAGTTGCCTTGCTAAAAGAGTTGGGAACAAGCAAGCGCTTTTCTACCCTGGTAGATGCAGAATCAATGTTAAATGATGGAACGGGCATCGTTTTATTCATGCTGTTTTTTGGTGTATATACTTCAGCAGGGGCGACAGAGAATCCTTTTGTGAATTTCCTTTTGGTCGTTTTTGGTGGTATGCTGTTAGGATGGATTATTGCCCGTTTTACGATTTGGTTCTTAGGAAAAGTTGGAGGCGATGAAGCAGTACAGAATAGTGTGATAATAGTGTCTTCCTATATAACATTTATATTAGCACAAAGTTTCTTGGATGTTTCTGGTGTTATTGCTTTGGTCGCTTTCGGTTTGGCGATTACATATACTGGAAAACCGCGGTTAAAACCTGAAGTTAATCAGTTTATGGATCAGTTTTGGGAATTGATGGCATATATGGCAAATACTTTAATATTTATTATAGTAGGAGTTGTAATTGCCATGAAGATAGAATTATCATGGACAAGTCTGTTGCTGGTTATTCTGGTCTATGTAGGTGTTAATATTGTACGAATGTTGGTGATAACTATTTTATATCCTATCATGAAAAAAGCCGGTTATGGTTTGACGAGACGTGAATCATTCATTTTGGCTTGGGGCGGTTTGAGAGGAGCATTAGGTTTGACTTTGGCTTTGATGGTTTCTTATACTTTGGAGATCCCGGAAGATATCCGGAGACAGGTTCTGTTGTTTACGGGCGGTATTGTGACTTTGACATTGGCTGTCAATGCTACAACAATGCGTTGGTTGTTATTAAAACTTGGATTAACAAAAGTCCCTTCAGCAAAGATGTTGTTGGATTATAGCCTGAAAAAGCAGATCGTGGATAATTCAGAGAACTACCTGGAAAAGTTGAAGAAAAGAGAAGCCTTGGAAATTGCCAATTGGGCCTTGGTCGAGAAATTTCTTCCCGAGACAGAAGAAGCCCCTGATGTTACTATCCGGACAAAAGATGTGTTGGCTGACGTCCGTTTGCGAGTAATAGAAAAAGAACGGACATTATGTTGGAGTTTATATAACGAAGGTATTATTTCTAATATATCATTGAAGAAGTTATTGGTCTCGTTGGATGAATTATATGATCGAGACGGGCATGTGCCGTTGTCATATCGTAAAACTATTTTTGCCTATTATGATTATCCCTTTTATATCCGCTGGATTAAAAACTGGGATGGAATAAAGAAGTGGGTAGACCGATATGCCCATGAACGTGTAATTAGCGGATATGATTTAGGACGAGGCTTTATTATCATAGAGAAAGAGTCTTTGAAATTCGTGAATGATGTTTCTAAAGCTTCAGTTTTATCAGATTCAAAGAAGGAAGCTTTGCAGCAGCTGATTAATGAGATAGAAGAGAATATCCGGCAGATAGATTATTCGATCACAAGTTTATCCAAAGAATACCCAATTTCGTATCGGTGCGCTGTAACGCGTAAGGCCATTCGTATGTTGCTGGCCAACGAAAAACGTCAGGTTGAGCAATTCCAGAAAGATGGTTTGATTTCGGATGCAGAGGCCAAAGTCATGACAGAAGATTTGGATGAACGGAATTTGCAGTTGCGTACGGCACAAATCAATCGTTTGCTGGATAAGTTTAAGTTGTCGAAATAATAAAAAGTCGTGTTAAAAATTTGGTTCCTGGGAAAAATATTCGTACAAAGAAAAAAATAATCATTAATTTTGCATTCTTGATAATTTAATGTGTAAAGGCTAAAAACAATGACTGCAACAAAACGAATTAAGCGTGCACTTGTTTCTGTGTACCACAAGGATGGTTTAGATGAGATTTTAAAGAAGCTCAATAGTGAAGGTGTTTCTTTTGTTTCTACAGGAGGAACGAAATCTTTTATAGAGTCGTTGGGCTTTGCTTGTGATGCAGTAGAAGATTTGACAGGTTATCCTTCTATTTTGGGTGGACGTGTAAAAACATTACATCCGAAAGTATTTGGTGGAATTCTGGCTCGTCGTGAAAACAAAGGAGACCAGGCTCAGTTAGCCCAGTATGAAATTCCTGAAATTGATTTGGTGATTGTTGATTTGTATCCTTTTGAAGAGACAGTAGCTTCAGGTGCTGATGAACAATCTATTATTGAAAAGATAGATATAGGCGGTATTTCATTGATCCGTGCCGCTGCAAAGAACTTTAAGGATGTTGTTATTGTTGCTTCAAAGCATCAATATACTCCGTTGCTGAATTTACTGAATGAAAAGGGTGCGGAGACTTCTTTAGAAGATCGTAAATGGTTTGCTAAAGAAGCATTTGCTGTATCATCAGGTTATGATTCAGCTATCTTTAATTATTTTGATAACCGTGAAGGATCTTATTTCCGTGTAGCTGTTGATCAACCGATGCATTTGCGTTATGGTGAAAATCCTCATCAGAAAGGTTTGTTCTATGGTCGTTTCAACGACATGTTCGAACAATTGCATGGTAAGGAAACTTCATATAATAATTTGCTGGACATCGATGCTGCTGTCAATCTGATCAATGAGTTTGATGAATTGACATTCGCTATTTTGAAGCATAACAATGCTTGCGGTATTGCTTCACGTAGTAATGTGGTTGATGCCTGGAAAGATGCGTTGGCAGGTGATCCGGTTTCTGCTTTTGGTGGAATTTTGATTACGAATACAACGATCAATAAGGAAGTAGCTGAAGAAATCAATAAGATTTTCTTTGAAGTGATCATTGCTCCTGCATACGATGCAGATGCGTTGGCTGTTCTGGAGCAAAAGAAGAATCGTATTGTATTAGTACGCAAAGACTGCAAAACTTGTCCGATGCAGTTCCGTTCGCTGTTGAATGGCGTATTGATGCAAGAAAAAGACCTGAGCATTCAGACAGAGGCTGATTTGGTACCTATGACTGAAAAGCAACCGACAGCATCAGAGATTGAAGATTTGTTGTTTGCCAATAAGATCGTTAAGAACAGTAAGTCGAATGCCATTACCATGGTTAAGAATAAACAGCTTTGTGCCAGCGGTATCGGTCAGACTTCGCGAGTAGATTCTTTGAAGCAGGCAATAGAGAAAGCTCATTCATTCAATTTTGACTTACAGGGAGCTGTAATGGCTTCAGATGCATTCTTCCCATTCCCTGATTGTGTGGAAATTGCTGATAAAGCTGGTATAACAGCCGTTATCCAGCCGGGTGGTTCTATCAAAGACGGACTTTCTGTAGATTATTGCAATGAACACAATATTGCTATGGTGAAGACGGGCATACGTCATTTTAAACATTAATCATTAAGGAAGAAAGAAATTCAAACAATGGGTTTGTTTTCGTTTACTCAAGAAGTAGCAATGGATTTGGGAACTGCCAATACTATCGTAATCTGTAATGGTAAAATGGTAGTGGATGAACCTTCCATGGTGGCTTTAGACCGTAGAACGGATAAAGTATTGGCTATTGGAAAGGCAGCCCGAGAGATGGATGGAAAAGTACATGATAATATCCGAACCATTCGTCCGTTGCGAGAAGGAGTTATCGCCGACTTTTATGCAGCAGAGCAGATGATGCGTGGTCTGATTAAAATGGCAAGTAATAAAAGTCGTTGGTTTACGCCTTCATTGCGTATGGTAATTGGTATTCCTTCAGGTAGTACGGAAGTAGAGATTCGTGCAGTACGAGATTCTGCTGAGCATGCCGGAGGAAGAGATGTATATATGATATTTGAACCTATGGCGGCTGCTTTAGGAATTGGTATTGATGTACAGGCTCCAGAAGGAAATATGATAGTTGATATAGGCGGTGGAACCACAGAAATTGCAGTGATTTCTTTGGGCGGTATCGTTTCTAATAAGTCGATCCGTATTGCGGGTGATGATTTGACCGCTGATATCGTTGATTATATGCGTCGTCAGCATAATGTAAAAGTAGGAGAAAGAACCGCTGAGCAGATCAAAATACATGTCGGTTCTGCTTTGACTACTTTACAAGATCCTCCAGAAGATTATGTGGTACACGGACCCAACCAAATGACAGCCTTACCAATGGAAGTCCCGGTTTCTTATCAGGAGATTGCACATTGTTTAGATCGTACTATCTCCAAAATGGAAGCTGCTATTCTAAGTGCCTTGGAGCAGACTCCTCCGGAATTGTATGCCGATATTGTACATAACGGCATCTATTTAACGGGTGGTGGTGCTTTGATGCGAGGTCTGGATAAGCGGTTGGCTGATAAGATGAATATCGCTTTTCATGTAGCTGAAGATCCTCTTCATGCAGTAGCTCGTGGAACAGGAGTTGCCTTGAAGAATATAGATAAGTTTAATTTCCTTATACGATAAATCTTGCAGGTTGGATATTAAGTAGAAAGTCTTACTTAATATCCAGCTTTTATTTATAAGGCTTATGAAGAAATTGCTTGACTTTTTATTAAGGAAAAAGCATTGGTTTTTATTCATTGTATTTGAGGTAATTTCTATCGTATTAGTTTATCAGAATAATTCCTATCAGCGGAGTGTTCTGATTAATTCGGGTAATATTGTTTCTGGTTATTTAGGTTCTATATATGGTGATATCACCTCCTATTTCAATTTGAAGGAAGTTAATCGTTCCTTGCAAAAGGCAAATGGTGAGATGGAAATGAAAATTCTGGAATTGCAGGAACAGTTGGATGTCATGCAAGCTGATACTGTCACATTTCATGGTGCTGTATGTGATTCTATCCATAATTTCCCTTACCAATTCATCATGGCAGAAGTAGCAAACAACAGTTTTGTCCAGCTGTCAAATTATATTACCTTAAATAAAGGTCGTGTGGATGGTATTTTGCCTGATATGGGTGTGGTTTCAGACCGAGGTGTTGTGGGTGTTGTTTCTCAAGTTTCAGATCATTTCGCTGTTGTTATACCTTTGTTGAATCCAAAATCCAGATTAAGTTGTAAAGTTTTTGGTAATAATAATTTTGGCTATCTTACTTGGGATGGGCGGGATGCTTCGTATGCCACTTTGGAAGAATTACCAAAACATTCAGAATTCAATAAAGGCGATACAATCGTTACAAGTGGTTATTCTGCTATTTTCCCTCCTGGACTAATTGTTGGAACAATAGAAGAGTTTTATACGGGTCATGATGATAACTTTTATTCTTTGAAGGTTCGGCTGGCAACTTCGTTTCAGACTTTGCAGCATGTGCGTGTTATTCAGAATTTCAGACAGGAAGAACAAATCAACTTAGAAAGAGAGGCGAAGAAAAATGATCAATAATATATTGCGTAGCATCATCTATTTTGTCGTGTTTGTTTTATTGCAGGTACTGTTTCTGAATAATATTCATTATCTGCGTATTGCTACACCTTTTTTGTATTTGTATTGTATTATCAAGATGCCGATAGGTGTTTCGCGCACGGGTGTATTGATCTTTTCATTCGCTGCCGGATTGATTATTGATATGTTTTCCAATACGCCGGGAATGCATGCAGGAGCGTGTGCTTTAGTTGGGCTTTTAAGAGAACCGATTATTCATTTCCTGCAAGGAGAAGATATAGCTGACGGATTATATCCTTCTTATAAGTCTTTTGGTTATGCGGGCTTCATTCGATATGTTGCTTTGTTTGTGCTGATTCATCATGTCACGTTGTTCCTGATAGAAGCTTTAACTTTATTTGATCCTGTCTTTTTGCTGGTGCGTGTTGGTGCCAGTGTTATTATGACGATTTTGTCGATCTGCGCGGTTGAGCTGTTCAATTTTGAATCACAGAAAGTTGGAGAATAAATTAAAATATAAATATGAAAACAGACGCTATGTGATTGGTGGCGCTGTGATTGCTTTGGTTGCTATTTTCATTGTTCGATTATTTTATCTGCAGATTATCGACAGTGATTATAAAGCGTGGGCCGACAGTAATGCCTTTCTGAAAAAGACAATCTATCCTTCTCGGGGCATTCTATACGACAGAAATGACAAACTGTTGGTTTATAACCAGCCTTCCTATGATGTTATGATGATTATGCGTGAAGTTCAGCCTTTCGATACTTTGGACTTTTGCCAGATATTAGGTATCACGATTGAGCAATATCGGAAGCGGATTACGGATATGAAAAACCGTTGGTTGAATCCGGGCTATTCTTCTTATACTCCTCAGTTATTTATGAGTCAGTTGTCGGCTGAAGAATGTGGCATTTTGCAGGAAAAATTATATAAGTTTCCCGGGTTTTATGTGCAGAACAGGACAATTCGGGAATATGCTTATCCGAATGCGGCCTTGCTTTTGGGGAATGTCGGGGAAGTGAACGCGAAAGATATAGAAAAAGATCCCTATTATGTCCCGGGAGATAATTCGGGCAGAACCGGTATTGAAGGTTCGTATGAGCAAGTCCTTCGTGGAGAAAAAGGGGTTGAGATTCTTTTACGGGACGCTCATGGGCGTATTAAAGGTCATTATGAGGACGGGAAATATGATTCACCGGCTGTTTCGGGGAAAAACCTGAAGCTTTCTATTGACATCGACTTGCAGGCTTATGGAGAAAAGCTGATGAAGAATAAGTTAGGCGGTATTGTAATGATTGAACCGGAAACCGGTGAAGTGCTGTGTATGGTTTCATCTCCGACCTATGATCCGAGTTTGCTGGTGGGTCGTATTCGGGGAAAGAACTATAAGAAACTGCAGGAAGATCCGTTGAAGCCTTTATTTAATCGTCCGTTGATGGCGCAATATCCGCCGGGTTCTACTTTCAAGCCGACGCAGGGATTGATTTTCCTGCAAGAAGGTGTGATAACTCCCGAGACTCGCTTTACTTGTGCTCACGGGTATACGTATCGTGGCGGAAAGCCGGCCTGTCATGGGCATCCTTCTCCTCTTCCTTTAGTCGGTGCCTTGGCTACTTCGTGTAACTCTTTCTTCCCATGGGGCTTGCATTATCTGTTGGATGACCGCTCCCGCTATCCGAGTGTTCAGCAGGCGTTTGATGTATGGAAAGATTATATGGTATCGATGGGCTACGGATATAAACTCGGTATTGATTTGCCGGGAGAGAAACGTGGTTACATTCCCAACAGCAAGGTGTATGATAAGATTTATCGGAAAAGATGGAACTCGAGTACGATTATATCCATTGCGATCGGTCAGGGAGAAATTCTGACAACTCCGTTGCAGATCTGTAACCTGGCTGCTACGGTTGCCAACCGCGGTTATTTTATCACACCCCATGTAGTGAAAGAGATTCAGGATACAGTTTTGGATACGTTGTATACAAAGAGGCGCTACACGAAAGTTGATCCGAAATATTATACTTATATTGCAGAAGGAATGCGTGGAGCCGTGATGGGTACAGCTTATGGCGCGACGTGTCGGGGCGCTAATCTGCCGGATATTGAAGTCTGTGGAAAAACCGGTACGGCTGAAAACCCGCATGGAAAAGACCATTCCATCTTTATGGGATTCGCTCCGTATCAGCAGCCGAAAGTAGCGATTGCCGTGTTTGTAGAAAATGCCGGATTTGGTGCAACCTATGCTGTGCCGATTGGACGGTTGATGATAGAAAAGTATCTGCGGGGACATATTCTTCCGGAGAGTCAGGCTATCGAAGATAATATTGTTAATGCAGTTGTTTTGCCGAATGGGTTATAGTAGTAGAGATAGTTGGAAGTCGATCGACTGGATAACAGTCCTGTTATATGTGATCATGATTGTGGCTGGCTGGGTTACTATCTGTGGTGCCAGTTATGAATATGATATGGACAAACTGTTTGCCTTATCGAGCCGTCCGGTGAATCAGCTGATCTGGATGGGAATTTCTTTATGTGTCGCTTTCGCTATTCTGATGATAGAGCGCGACTTCTATGAGGTCTTTTCCTATTTGATTTATGCGGCAATCATTCTGTTGCTTGTGGCGACGATTTTCCTCGCTCCCGATATCAAAGGCTCGCGATCGTGGCTGGTACTAGGACCCATCCGGTTGCAGCCCGCCGAATTTGCCAAGTTCGCTACGGCTTTGGCCGTCGCCCGACTGATGGGAACGTACGGGTTCGAACTGACCCGGTATAAGAACTTTCTGATGGTATTGGGATTGATTTTCCTGCCGATGGTCTGTATTCTCTTACAGAAAGAAACCGGTTCTGCTTTGGTGTATTTAGCTTTCTTCCTGATGCTTTACCGGGAAGGAATGTCAGGCTATTTCCTGTTGGCCGGGGTTTGTGCCGTTGTCTATTTCGTGACGGGAATGAAGTATGCAGATGTCATGATGGGGGAAACGCCGTTGGGTATTTTCCTGGTTTCTCTTTTGGTATTGTGTATTACCGTCCTGCTGGTCTATATTGAAAAGAAAAACAAACTGGCTGTACAGATTATATCGTACACTTCGTTAGGTGTATTGGGTGTGTCCGGTCTGGTTTCCTATTATTTCCCGTTTAATCTGAATTGGGTCGTGCTGTCATTGTTGGGACTGACAGTGCTGTATCTGATTTATCTTTCCATACATTCTTGGGTATGGAATTACGTGCTGATCGGCTTTTTTGCCTTGGCTTCAATCGGTTTCCTCTTTTCTGTCAATTATGTCTTTACCGATATACTGGAGCCACATCAGCAGATTCGTATCAAAGTATCTTTGGGTTTGGAAGATGATCCCAGTGGCGCCGGCTATAATGTGAATCAGTCGAAGATAGCCATTGGCTCTGGAGGCTTTTCGGGAAAAGGCTTTTTGAATGGAACGCAGACCAAGTTGAAATATGTGCCGGAACAGGATACAGATTTTATCTTTTGTACAGTAGGAGAAGAGCAGGGCTTTGTGGGTGCGACGGCCGTATTGCTTTTATTTGCTGTCTTTATTCTTCGTCTCGTTGCGCTGGCCGAACGGCAGGACAGCGTTTTTGCCCGTGTATATGGTTACTCGGTGGCTTCCATCTTTCTTTTCCACCTGGCCATTAATATCGGAATGGTAACCGGACTGACGCCGGTCATCGGCATTCCGTTGCCTTTCTTCAGCTATGGAGGATCTTCTTTATTAGGATTTACGATTCTGCTCTTTATCTTTATTCGCCTGGATGCGACCCGGAAGGAACATTAGCCGGGACGACGCGCAAACCTATTTCCTGAATACCTATTATCAGGCTGTCGCGCATACCCTGACGGAAACTGAATGTATATTGTCCAGGATTGGCAAACCGATAATTCTGGCGGATAGGAAAGCTGGATTCATACAGCGAGATGCCACTTCCGTACCATTTTCCGAACTCATCGGCCAACATGCACTCGATGGTGTCTTTCTGTAAAGGACCAACGGGCGGTTCTTCGTTGCAGAAAAGCCATAAGTTCTGATAAGGATATTTATTGCTGTTCCGAATGTCGAGCGTGACATCATAAGGAATCGAATTATCTGTCACCATAAAGGTAAAATAATAGACCTTGTCTTTTCCCCAGGCTGAATTATCAATGACTTGATACTGGTAGTATAAAGCCTCGTAATCGCAGGAAAAAGACAAGGTACAGATAATTATAGCCAAAACTGAATTAATTATCTTTTTTAGCATCCTTCGGTTTGTTGTTATTGGGTTGCTGCGGACGATTAGCCGGTTTGTTGTTGGCTGGTTGCTGCTTTGCCTGCGGCTGTTGTTTCTCTCCGTTGGGCTGCTTGTCTCCATTCGGCTGCTGCTTATCGGGAGCTGCTGCTTTCGGTTTTTGTTTCGGCCGGTTGTTGTTATTCTTCGGTGGCTTTTGAGCCGCATTGCCGTTGTTCCCGTTATTGTTGTTGTTGCCCGGAGCGGCATTCGGCTTCTTAGCTTCTTGCGGCTTGTCGGCTTTCTTCTCGTTCGCCGGATTCGGGTTCTTGGCCGGCTGTGCCTGCTTAGGCTGATTATTGGCAGGTTGTGTCTTTTCGGCTGCCGCTTCGCTGTTGTTGGCCGCATTGCCGTTGCCCCGTTTCTTCTTCTTTTTCTTCTGTACGTTGTCAAAGCGGGTAACACTGTCTTGCCCTAAGATATCTTGCGAATCCCGTTTATTCTGCTGTTTGATATCAGCCTCCAAGGTTTCAGGTTTGATTCCTTTCTTGTTCATGTTGATGATATCAAAAACACGTTGTGCCGGGATGGTTACCAGATTGGCGGCAATCGATTTATCTGTAGAATAAGTAATTTCCCGCTTGAAGATGTCTGTCTTGAAATGATAATAGGTATTGTCTTTCGTTTCCAGCGGAATCTCTCTGGAAGGTAAGCGCTTTTGTGCTTCAACATAGGCATCCACTTCGTAGTTGATGCAACATTTCAATTTAGCGCACTGACCGGCCAGCTTCTGCGGATTCATGGAAATGTCCTGATAACGGGCCGCACCGGTAGCTACGGATACGAAGTTGGTCATCCAGCTCGAGCAGCAAAGCTCGCGTCCGCACGGACCGATACCGCCGATACGTCCGGCTTCCTGACGGGCGCCGATCTGTTTCATTTCAATACGTACCCGGAATGCTTCGGCCAGGACTTTAATCAGCTGACGGAAGTCTACACGTTCGTCGGCAATGTAATAGAAGATCGCCTTGTTACCGTCGCCTTGATATTCGACATCACCGATTTTCATATCCAGTCCCAAGCTGGCAGCGATCTGACGAGAACGAATCATGGTGTCATGTTCCTTCGCCTTTGCCTCTTCGTATTTCTCGAGATCAGCCGGACGGGCTTTCCGATAAATCTTTTTCGGTTCCTGGTCTGTCCGGACGTTATTCTTTCTCATCTGAAGCAGAACCAACTTTCCTGTCAGGGTTACCATGCCGATGTCATGTCCCGGCGCCGCTTCGACAGCAACCATATCACCTTTTTCCAACGGGATATGTGCCTGGTTCAGATAATATCCTTTTCTTGTATTTTTGAACTGTACTTCTACAAAGTCGGTTGCATTCTCCGCATCCGGAACTCCACACAGCCAGTCGTATGTATTCAGCTTGTTGTTCTGGATTTTGCTGCAGCCTTTGGCACGCATACAGTTACTTCCTTTATCTAGTTTGAAATCCATAAATCAAAATAATCAGTATATAATTTCTACAATTACGCAAAAATACGGAAATATTTTAAGAAAAGCTCCAAGTCTTAATAGAATGTCAGTCTCCCTAAACGATTTCTTTTTCATTATTAACTGATAGATTATTGAATATGTTTAAGGAAATTGTCTTTACCACATACGTCGAAAAGCTTTTCCATATTTGTCATAAAGCTTTTCGATATATGTGATAAAGCTTTTTGACAGATGTCAAACAATTAATTTGTAACGGGATTTATACTACTTCCTCGTGACTTTTCATGGGAAAGTCCGTTTATTTCAGCCTGGATAGTCTCGTAAAAGCGCTAAAAGTGTATTAAAAACACAAATTATGCTCCATAACATATATAATAGGTATTCAATGAATTAAAATAAATCCTACTTTCGCTACCGAGTCGGTTGAGTAAGAACTGTAATGGTTTAATAAGCATTTGGCCGGCAGGAAGTGACATTTATAAAGTGAAATAAGATGTTAGAAGCGCTAAAGGAGAAAGTTTTTCAAGCGAACTTGGATTTGGTAAAACATGGATTGGTCATTTTTACCTGGGGAAACGTGTCGGCCATTGACCGGGAAAGTAATTTGGTGGTTATCAAACCCAGCGGAGTTTCTTATGAGACCATGAAAGCCGAAGATATGGTAGTGGTCGATCTGGAAGGAAGGGTCGTAGAAGGCAGTTTGAATCCTTCGAGTGATACGCCTACCCACGTCGTGTTGTATAAGGCTTTTCCTGAAATCGGTGGCGTTGTCCATACCCATTCTACATTTGCTACTGCCTGGGCACAGGCCGGCAAGGATATTCCGAACATCGGAACGACTCATGCCGATTATTTCCATGATGCGATTCCCTGCACGGCAGACATGACAGCCGAAGAAGTGAAAGGTGCTTACGAACGGGAAACCGGCGAAGTGATCGTCCATCGTTTTGAAGGCTTGAATCCGGTGCATACACCGGGTGTTCTGGTGAAGAACCATGGTCCTTTTGCCTGGGGAAAAGACGCGAACGAGGCCGTTCATAATGCCGTCGTGATGGAACAGGTAGCCAAGATGGCTTGCTTCTCATACCTGATCAACCCGCAACTGACGATGAATCCGCTGCTGGTTGAAAAGCATTTCAGCCGCAAGCATGGCCCGAATGCTTATTATGGACAAAAGAAATAATCAATTTATTAACATAAATACGTAATACTATGAATTCATTTGATCAATTTGAAGTTTGGTTTGTAACAGGTGCACAATTATTGTATGGTGGCGATGCTGTAATTGCCGTTGATGCACATAGTAATGAAATGGTAGCCGGCTTGAATGCCAGCGGAAATCTGCCTGTCAAGGTGGTTTATAAAGGAACCGTCAATTCAGCAAAGGAAGTAACGGCTGCATTTAAAGCTGCCAACAACGACGATAAATGTATCGGTGTAATTACCTGGATGCACACGTTCTCTCCAGCTAAGATGTGGATTCATGGATTGCAGGAATTGAAGAAACCGCTGTTGCATTTCCATACGCAATATAATAAGGAAATTCCTTGGGACACGATGGATATGGATTTCATGAACCTGAACCAGTCGGCTCACGGCGACCGCGAATTCGGTCATATCTGTGCTCGGATGCGTAAGAACCGTAAAGTAGTCGTAGGCCATTGGCAGGATGAAGCTGCTCAGAAGAAAATCGCTGCTTGGATGCGTGTCTGCGCTGCCTGGGCTGATGCACAAGATATGCTGATTCTCCGTTTCGGCGATCAGATGAATAATGTAGCCGTAACCGATGGAGATAAGGTAGCTGCCGAACAGACTTTGGGTTATCACGTTGATTATTGTCCGATCAATGACCTGATGGTTTACTATCGTGCCGTCGACGATGCTGATACGAAAGCATTGGTTGAACAATACTGGGCAGAATATGATCATGATCCGAAACTGGAAGAACCGGGAACGGAAGCTTATACCAAAGTTTGGAATTCGGCTAAGGCTGAAATCGCTTTGCGCCGCCTGTTGAAAGATAAAGGAGCCAAAGGTTTTACAACTAACTTCGATGATCTGGGTGAATTCGATCAGATCCCGGGCTTGGCTTCTCAGCGTTTGATGAAGGAAGGTTATGGATTTGGTGCTGAAGGCGACTGGAAGACGGCTGCTTTGTTCCGCACGATGTGGTTCATGAGCCAGGGCATGCCGAAGGGATGTTCGTTCCTGGAAGATTATACTTTGAACTTCGACGGCGAGAAGAGTGCTATTCTGCAGGCTCACATGCTGGAAGTTTGTCCGCTGATTGCTGAACACAAACCGAAACTGGAAGTTCATCGCCTGAGCATTGGTATCGACAGCGAAACAGCTCGTCTGGTATTTACCAGCAAGCAGGGCGAAGGCGTTGCCGCTACGATTGTCGACATGGGCAACCGCTTCCGTATGATCGTCAATGTAGTAGATTGCATCAAGAGCAAACCACTGCCTAAACTGCCGGTAGCTTCGGCTTTGTGGATTCCGCAACCGAACTTCGAAGTAGGTGCTGGAGCCTGGATTCTGGCCGGTGGTACACATCATACCAGCTTCTCGTTCGACTTGTCGGTTGAATATCTGCAGGATTATGCTGAAATAGCCGGCATTGAAATCGTTGTCATCGACAAGAATACAACGATCGAGAACTTTAAGAAAGAACTTCGCATGAATGAAATATATTACATGCTGAATAAATCTCTTTGCTGATAAAATTTCGTAGTATGAAGGATCCGTTAGTTATTGGGCTGGATTATGGAACTGACTCTGCCCGGGCTGTCATTGTGGAAGTCCGGACAGGGAAAACCATAGCTACAGCTGTTAAATATTATCCGCGTTGGAGCGAAGGTAAATATTGTAATCCGTCGATTAACCAGTATCGTCAGCATCCGCAGGATTATATCGACGTGCTGGTCGGTACGGTTCGTGAGGCACTGGCCGCTTGTCCGGCGGGTGCAGCCGAAAGAGTTGTCGGCATGGCTTTTGATACGACCGGTTCTACGCCGGTGTTTACCGACAAGAGCGGAACTCCGCTTTCTTTATTGCCGGAGTTTGCCGAGAATCCCAATGCAATGTTTGTCTTGTGGAAAGATCATACAGCGGTAAAAGAAGCTGGAGAAATCAATGAGCTTTGCAAGAAATGGTCGGTCGACTATTCTGCTTACGAAGGAGGAATTTATTCTTCTGAGTGGTATTGGGCAAAGGCCTTGCATGTCTTGCGTGAAGATGAGGCTGTCCGGAAGGCGGCTTATTCCATCGTAGAACATTGCGAATGGTTGCCTGCATTGCTGACGGGCGTTACCTCGTCGGATCAGATTGTTCGCAGCCGGTGTGCGTGCGGGCATAAGGCCATGTGGCATCCGAAATGGGGCGGACTGCCTTCCGAAGAGTTCCTGGTGGCGTTGGATCCGCTTTTGGCCGGCTTTAGAGACCGCCTGTTTACGGAAACCGAAACGGCTGATAAACCCGTCGGTCATCTGACAGCCGAATGGGCTGAACGTCTGGGCCTGACAACCCAGGTGGTTGTGGCAGGAGGAGCCTTCGATTGTCACATGGGTGCTGTAGGAGCTGGTGTAACACCACATACATTCGTACGTGTTATCGGTACATCCACTTGTGATGTGATGGTAGCTTCGTACGAAGAAATCGGCGATAAGCTGATCAAAGGTATTTGCGGACAGGTGGATGGTTCGGTTATTCCGGGCATGATCGGTCTGGAAGCAGGTCAGTCGGCTTTCGGAGATGTCTACGCCTGGTTCAAGCGGGTATTGGAATTCCCGTTGAAACAGATTGTGGCAAAGACCGAATGTATCGATGAGGCAACGAAAGCCAAACTGATTGACGAGGCTTGTGCACAGATTATTCCGGTGCTGACGGAAGAGGCTGAAAAGATTCCGATGGAAGAAAGTACGGTGATTGCGACCGACTGGATGAACGGACGCCGCACGCCCGATGCCAACCAGTTGTTGAAAGGTACGATCACGGGCATTACGTTGGGAACAACCGCTCCGCGTATCTTCCGAGCCTTGGTAGAAGCGACAGCCTTTGGCGGAAAAGCCATTGTAGACCGTTTCCGGAGTGAGGGTGTAACGATTGATACGGTAATCGGTATCGGCGGTATTGCCACTGCCGGTGTAATTGGTATCATCAAATCGTGGGGAATCATCAAAGGAGCCGTAGGACTGGCCGTCAAGGAAATGAACAATAAGGGAGAAGCCAATATGCAACGTGTGCCCCGCACCCAACGGGATATTCCGATGAAGATCATTTCGGTGGGTGTTGTCCTGACGTTGTTCGTAACAGCCTTCTTCTTCCAGTTCGGTTTGCTGCATAATCCGTTCTATGCCTTCATCGGACTCCTGCTGGTTGCCGTCATCGCCTTTCTGTTTACTACGGTAGCCGCCAATGCCATTGCGATTGTCGGTACAAACCCGGTATCCGGAATGACCCTGATGACGCTGATCTTAGCTTCCATCATCTTGGTTGCTTGCGGATTGAAAGGAACAGCCGGCATGGTTTCAGCCCTGATCATCGGAGGTGTTGTGTGTACGGCTCTGTCTATGGCCGGAGGTTTCATCACCGACCTGAAGATCGGATATTGGTTAGGCACGACACCGGCGAAACAGGAAACCTGGAAATTCTTAGGCACGCTGGTTTCGGCAGCTACTGTGGGCGGCGTGATCCTGATCCTGAACCAGACTTACGGATTTACGAGCGGACAGCTGGCTGCTCCGCAAGCCAATGCCATGGCAGCTGTAATTGAACCGCTGATGAGCGGAGCCGGAGCACCGTGGGTACTTTACGGCATCGGTGCTGTATTGGCCATCATCCTCAACTTCTTAGGTATTCCGGCATTGGCATTTGCCCTGGGTATGTTCATCCCGTTGGAACTGAATACACCGTTATTGATAGGCGGTGCCATCAGCTGGTATGTAGGAAGCCGGAGCAAAGACCAGGCATTGAACAATGCCCGTCTGGAAAAAGGAACACTGCTTTCATCCGGATTCATTGCCGGTGGCGCTCTGATGGGCGTTGTCAGTGCAGCCCTCCGTTTTGCGGGAGTCGATTTATATCAAGCCGATTGGGCCGGAAGTAAGGGAGCCGAAGTCCTGGCCATCGTCATGTATCTGGCCTTGATGGCTTATCTGACCTACAGTTCATTGCGGGCTAAGAAAGAGACCAATTCATAAGCCCTTCGTCTGAAGGAACAATCGCCCTCGGCATGAATGGAATGTTTCCCTTCCTCTGCCGAGGGCGAGCAAACTAACATCAATAAAAGAAAGGAATAACACACAAATCATGCGAGCACCAACTATTTATGTGGGCATTCTGACCCGCAAAGCCATTACGTTTACCTTCAATCAGGAATACGTCATGGTAGAAAACGGAGCTTTTCTGAGAGGCGAACAACGGGCGATACTTATCGACGGGAAAATCGTCTTCAACGGAAAAATGTATAACCAGCTTTTCTTCGAGCCTACTTCGCCTAATGCGACATTCGACTTACAGGCCGTAACCATCGGCGTGGATTTTCACTGGCAACAGCAGGAAGACCAGCGCTTCCAGGGAGCACTCGAAATTACTCCCTCGAAAGAAGGTCTGGTAGCAATCAACCATATAGACCTTGAACAATATCTGACGTGTGTGATTGCTTCTGAGATGAATGCCCGTTCTCCAAGAGAATTTCTGAAAGCCCATGCCGTTATTTCCCGAAGCTGGGTATTGGCACAGATCGAAAAGAAGCGTAAACAGACGGAACATCCGCAGAGTTGTTTTCGGGACAATGAGAAACTGATCCGCTGGTACGACCGCGAAGACCATACTTTATTTGATGTCTGTGCCGACGATCATTGCCAGCGTTACCAGGGTTTGACTCGGGCTGCCCAAAATCCATATATTCAAGCCATCATCAAAGCGACGAGGGGAGAAGTACTTACTTACGAAGGAGAAACCTGCGACACCCGCTTCTCGAAATGTTGCGGTGGCGTTACCGAAGAGTTTGAACATTGCTGGGAACCAGTTCATCATCCTTACTTGTCGAGTGTGGCCGATCGCCCCGATTCAGCGCCTGTTCCGGACTTAACCCAAGAAGCAGAGGCCGAGAAATGGATCCGTTCTTACCCGCCTGCCTTTTGCCAGACAAGCGACACGCATCTGCTCTCAATAATCCTCAATAAATACGATCAGTCTACCCAGTTCTACCGCTGGGAAGTCAGTTATTCACAGGAGGAACTCAGCGAGCTGGTTTACCGGAAAAGCGGTATTCCTTTCGGAAAGATCATCGACTTGCTTCCCCAGAAACGTGGAAAGTCCGGTCGAATTGAGGAACTGAAGATTGTCGGCTCAGAGCGTTCCTACATCATCGGGAAAGAGCTGGAAATACGCCGGGTCTTATCAGAATCTCATCTGTACAGTTCGGCCTTCGTCGTAGACCGGATTTTTGGGGAAGATCCGAAAGTTCCGACCCGCTTCGTCCTGAAAGGTGCCGGCTGGGGACATGGAGTCGGTCTCTGTCAGATCGGTGCAGCTGTCATGAGTACACAAGGATATAATTACCAGCAAATACTGGCACATTACTTTCCTGGATCCAATCTGGACAAACGCTATTGACAATGAACAGTTACCTGATACTTCTGATTATTGCCCTTTACTTCGGACTTCTGTTGTTCATCGCCTGGCTGACCGGGCGGAACAGCAGTAACGAAGCCTTTTTCCTGGGAAACCGAAAGTCGCCCTGGTACATCGTTTCCATCGGCATGGTAGGAACATCACTTTCGGGTGTGACCTTCGTCTCCGTTCCTGGCATGGTACGCGGGATCGACATGACTTATATGCAGACCGTGTTAGGATTCTTTGTCGGCTACATCCTCATCGCACAGGTTCTCTTACCATTATATTATAAGCTGCAGCTGACGTCTATCTATTCCTACCTGGAAGAACGGATCGGACGATACAGTTACAAGACGGGAGCTTCCTTTTTCCTGCTCTCCAAGATTGTAGGAGCGGCAGCCCGGCTTTATCTAGTCGTACTGATCTTGCAACATTACGTTTTCAGTACCTGGAATATTCCCTTCGGTGTGACGGTTGTCATCAGTATCTTTCTGGTGTGGCTATACACGTTCCGAAGCGGTATCAAGACCATTATCTGGACCGATACGATTCAGGCCATCTGTCTGGTGGCTATGCTGATTGTCATTATCTGGCAAGTCAAAGATAAATTAGGCCTTGACATGAGTGGCATGGTAGAAGCGATTGGTCATGACCCGCATTTCCGTATCTTCGAATTCTCCGATTGGCACAGCACCCAGCATTTTGCCAAGCAGTTCTTCAGTGGAATCTTCATTACCATTGTGATGACCGGTCTCGACCAGGATATGATGCAGAAGAATCTTTCCTGTAAAAGCCTGAAAGATGCCCAGAAGAATATGTACACATACGGATTCGCTTTCACGCCGGTTAATTTCCTTTTCCTTTCCTTGGGAATCTTACTGCTCATCTTAGCCGGGAAGGAACAGATCGCCTTGCCCGCCATGAGTGACGATATTTTGCCCATGTTCTGTACATCAGGTATCTTGGGAAGCAGCATCCTGATCTTTTTTACCATCGGTATTATCGCGGCTGCCTTCAGTAGTGCCGACTCGGCTCTGACAGCCCTGACGACTTCTTTCTGTATTGATATTTTAGGAGTAACCCATCAGGCGCCCAAACAAGCGAAGAAGACCCGATTGAAAGTACATCTGCTCATTTCCGTCCTGTTTGCCCTTATCATTATCATCATCAAGGAAGTGAACAACCGCAGTATCATTGATGCCATTTACATGATCGCCTCATATACTTACGGCCCGTTGTTAGGTCTGTTTGTTTTCGGACTTTTCACCCAAAAGCATCCAAGAGACAAATTTGTTCCGTATATTTGCATCGCCTCTCCGTTAATCTGCTTTTCCACCAGCTATCTGGTAGAGAAATACATCGGATACACATTCGGATACGAGATGCTCATGCTGAACGGTCTTATAACCTTTATGGGACTTTGGCTGTTATCAATTAAACATCAAACGAAATAAAATAGAACATGGAAATAAAAAGCGCAGAATTTGTTATCAGTAACACCGACGTTAAGAAATGCCCGGAAGGAATACGGCCGGAATATGCATTTATCGGACGAAGCAACGTGGGGAAATCATCCCTCATCAATATGCTGACAGCCCGGAAAGGCTTGGCCATGACTTCCCAAAAGCCGGGAAAGACGCTTTTGATCAATCATTTCCTCATCAATAAGGAATGGTTTCTGGTTGACCTTCCTGGATACGGATTTGCCCAGCGGGGAAAAGAAGGACGTGAAAACATCCGCCGCATCATCGAAAGCTATGTCTTGCAACGGCCACAGCTGACCTGCCTGTTTGTTCTGCTGGACTGCCGCCACGAACCACAGAAAATAGACCTGGAGTTTATGGAATGGCTGGGCGAAAATGAAGTTCCGTTTGCCATCATCTTCACGAAGATCGATAAAATCAGCCGGGGCAGACTGACGGATAACCTGAATAAATACAAAGAGAAATTACTGGAAACCTGGGAAGAACTTCCTCCTATCCTATTATCGTCGTCTGAAACAAAAGACGGACGGGAAGAGATTCTCGACTATATCCAGTCGATCAACCAACAGCTGCGGGATGAACAACTGGCGATGAATTAATGCAAACGATAAAGGGCATAGTTTCCTGACGAAAACTATGCCCTTCCTTATAATAAGATATCCTAAAAATACTACGACATCCGGTTCTTGTAGTCTTCATAGCCAAACTGGCGGACTAAACGGAAACCCGTCTGCGGATTCCAGATTCCGATGGAAGGATGCGTTACGCCATTGAACATCGTCGTCTTGACCATCGTGTAATGGATCATATCGCGGAAAACAATCTTCTCTCCTACTTCCGGTTCTCGCCCACCGTCGAAAGCCCAGTCGCCATAGTAATCACCAGCCAGACAGCTGTTGCCGCCCATTCGCCAGCGTTTCTCTCCGGCTTCCGGCTCATGTGTACCCAAAATCACCGGTTTGTACGGCATCTCCAGACAGTCCGGCATATGGCAGGCAAACGATACATTCAGCATCAGGGTATTCACACCTCCGTGACACACCTTGTCTTCTACCGTTGCCACCAGACAACCCGTGTCCCAGGTAAAGGCACTGCCCGGCTCTAAGATCAGGCGCAGATGCGGATAGCGTGCCTGAAACTCATTAAGAATGCGTATCAGTTCGTCTTCATCATAGTCCTTATGCGTCATCAGATGACCGCCACCCATATTCAGCCATTTAATCTGCGGGAAAAACTTGCCGAAGCGTTCTTCTACGGCGGCCAGTGTATTCCGCAAATCGTCCGGACGAGACTCACAAAGAGCGTGGAAATGCAGGCCATCAATACCTTCGGGCAAAGCCGTCAGCTCTTCTGCCAAGATGCCTAAACGGGAACCCCGATCACAAGGATTGTATAAATCGGTCTCGACAGTCGAATATTCCGGATTCACACGTAATCCGCAAGATACACCTGCGGCATGCGCCTTCTCCGCAAACCGGGCATACTGCGTCAGCGAGTTAAAGGTGATATGACTGCTGTAGCGCAAGATTTCATCAATCTCTTCAGGCGCATAGACAGGCGCATACGTATGCGTCTTTTCGCCATACTCTTCATAAACCAAACGAGCCTCCGCCAGCGAACTGGCAGTGGCTCCGTCTGAATGTTTCTTCAACTCAGGGAAAATACTCCACATGGCATTGGCCTTTAAGGCAACGATAATCTCAGCCTGTGTAGCCCGGCGTACCTTATCGATCACTTCCATATTGGCAGCCAACATGCCTTCGTGCAACACATAGCACGGAGAAGGCACGGTAGAGAAATCCCATTCGTTTAATAAGGCTTCCTTATCGATCATACCTCCAGGTCAATATCAAACTTTTCAACCCAAGGCAATCCTTGTTCTCCCAGTTCAGCCAAGAATGGATCCGGATCAAACTGCTCTACATTATATACTCCTGCGCCTTTCCACAAACCGCGGGCAAACATGGCAGCACCCAAGGCAGCAGGAACACCCGTTGTATAGCTGACAGCCTGCGTACCTGTTTCCTTATAGGCTTTTTCATGATCGCAGTTATTATAAATGTAGTACGTTCTTTCTTTTCCGTCTTTAATACCGCGGATACGGCAACCAATAGAAGTCTGACCATGATAATTAGCTCCTAATGATTTCGGATCGGGCAATACGGCTTTCAGGAACTGCAACGGAACGATCTTCATACCATTGTATTCAACTTCATCAATACGGGCCATACCGATATCCTGGATTACACGCAGGTGTGTCAAGTATTCCTGACCGAATGTCATCCAGAAACGGGCACGTTTGATTGTCGGGAAATTCTTCACCAGTGATTCCAACTCTTCATGATACAACAGATAAGAATCACGCTTTCCGATATTCGGATATGTCAGTGATTTATGGATTTCCAACGGACCGGTCTTGATCCACTGGCCATTTTCATAATAACGGCCGTTCTGAGTAATCTCACGAATATTGATTTCCGGATTGAAGTTCGTGGCAAATGCCTTACCATGATTACCGGCATTACAGTCGACAATATCCAGATACTGGATTTCATCGAAATGATGTTTGGCAGCATAAGCTGTAAAGATAGCCGAAACACCCGGGTCAAAGCCACAGCCCAAAATAGCGGTCAAACCCTTTTCCTTAAAACGGTCCTGATAAGCCCACTGCCAGCTATATTCAAAATGAGCTTCATCCTTCGGTTCGTAATTAGCTGTATCCAGATAATTCACACCACATTCCAGACAAGCATCCATGATGGTCAGGTCCTGATAAGGCAAAGCTACATTAATCACAATGTCAGGCTGGAATGACCGCATCAGTGCTACCAGTTCTTCTACACGATCCGCATCCACCTGAGCCGTCTGGATACGGTTACCGCCTACAGCAGCCGCAATCTGATCACATTTTGACTTTGTACGGCTGGCCAACATAATATCGGTAAAGATCTCATTTTTTGCGACCTTATGCGCAACAACGGTACCTACACCTCCGGCACCAATAATTAAAACTTTTGACATTAAATTATCAGTTTGTAAATATATCATGCAGAGTACAGAATTGAGGACCCTGCGAACCCATTTCGTTTTCCGGCGTGAATTTACTGTTTTTTTATGAAACGAATAGAATATCAGCCGAGAAATATTGTATAATCAGCAGCCCGGAAGGTGTAAAACGGAGGTAAAAAGACGAAACATAGGCTTTTCATTCGCTTATTCCGGCAAATTCCGTACATTTGCAACCAGAAAATTTTTAATCCATTCATATTTTGGCACGAAAAAGAAAACCGTTACCCGTCTTGGAAGGGGTAACCATTACAGATGTGGCCGCCGAAGGAAAGGCGCTGGCTCGGGTAAACGACATGGTGGTATTTGTTCCTTATGTCGCTCCTGGTGATATAGTTGATATCCAGTTAACACGCAAAAAGCACAGCTATGCCGAAGGGAAAGCTATTGCGTTTCACAAATATGCAGAGGAACGTGCTGTACCTTTCTGCGAACATTTCGGTGTCTGCGGCGGATGCAAATGGCAGCATCTGCCCTACGAAGCGCAACTACGCTACAAACAGAAACAAGTCATCGACAACCTGACCCGCATCGGTAAAATCCAAATGGAAGAAGTCCTGCCTATCTTAGGTTCTGAACATACGCAGTTTTATCGTAACAAACTGGAGTTTACCTTTTCTAACAAGAAATGGC
>ERZ779643.822-NODE-822-length-24071-cov-9.866797_pt1 | contig 24071 bp, 21 predicted proteins | sample MGYA00511564_ERZ779643 | MGnify/ENA primary metagenome ERZ779643 (study PRJEB29588, sample SAMEA2147114) | human gut metagenome | biome: human gut; feature: human-associated habitat; material: faeces | place: Denmark | collected 2008/2010 ... | reverse complement strand
TAAAATATTTAGCGTAAGTACGATACATATACGAAAATGGAACTGCAGTTCCTCTTACTGTTTTAAGTGCATCTCCCAATCCTGGTATTATGATAAACGGCTGTGTTCCATTTCCTAATGTGACATATTCCATCTTGGTATTATCAATCTTCACATAACAATTCTTTGCATGATACATATTTTCCTCCACGATACAACTTTGAATTTACCAAATCGGCAAATCCCGATTGTGCAAGCACATAATTTAAGGGTTTTATTAGCTGTTATATTTTATTAATAAATTCCCCGCTAACCCTTATAAACACTAACTTTTCTGTCAGTTAGCTTTCCTTATGTATTCCCTTGTGTTATATCGTTTCACAAGGCTTTACGAATCCTCGTAAGGGAAAAAATAAGGGAAGCAAAATCGCATAACACATTATAGCATAATATGAACGGACTGTGTGAACTGCTTGAAATGCTTTTTGAATTTTACAGAAAAGAGGATTGGTTTAATGAACATAATATATGCAGATTACAACATTTATCATAACAGCATTGATATATGCACTTATGCCGGATATATAAGGATTGACTGTGTAAAGGCAGAGGAAGGGCTAAAGAAAGCACCAAATGACGCTACAAATCATTTGGTACTTTCTTTATAGATTCCGTCCCTGATACTGTATTGTTACTACATAAACGATTTTGCGTGGTTCGTCAATGCGATTCATTCTTGCAAATTTATCATACAGTTCACTGCTCATTGCAACCAAGTCGCTATATCCGTTTTTGGTGATAAAAATAGGCTCCTGTTCCTTATGTGCAATATTGGAAATCTCGGTTGTATTGCGTAAATCCTTAATAGGCATAATAAGTGGCATGATACTTCACTCCTTTCATTGACATAATTATGTCAATAAAAAGCAACCGCGAAATGCATATCTTCACAAAATAATATATGGACAAAATTGAAAAACTTATTACAAAAAATTAAAAATAATGGTTGACAGATACACCACTATCGTGTATTATATAACACGTGCCAAGCATAAGAGGGCACACAACTTAATACATGCGATAGTGGCGTAGTTGGTAACGCGCGACCTTGCCAAGGTCGAGACCGCGGGTTCGAGCCCCGTCTATCGCTCTTATAACGAAAAGAGATATCCTTCATGGATATCTCTTTTTCGTTATAGTCAGGAATATCTGTCATATTTCCGCATCCCCACACATATTATATATAAAACAACCACAGGAGGCGCATATGAGTGCAAAAACAAAAATCGTCGTTGTAAAAATGAAGCATGTCATTCTCACCGGAGTGCTCCTTGGCATACTGCTTCTTCTGATAATTTTCGCTGCTACATATTTCTTTTCAGGTGATGAGCCAAAGCCTGCAGTCGAAGAAACCGGCATGTATACACCGGGTGTGTACAATACATCTGTAGCGCTGGGTGGGGCGGCTATCGATGTGTCTGTGGCGGTGGACAGCAATAATATTAACTCCATAAGCCTTGAAAACATGACTGATTCGGTGGAAACCATGTATCCGCTTGTTGAGCCTGCGATGAACGAGCTCGTATCGCAGATTGTGCAAAATCAGTCCACCGATAATATTTCCTACGCAAACACAAGTCAGTACACCTCCAAAGTGCTGCTCGACGCAATTGATAACACACTCTCCAAAGCAAAAAACTCTGACAGCTCAAATACCGAAGAAAATACAAAGACTGTATCTGAATCACAAAAAGAGCCCGGGGATTCTTCAAAAACTGAAAATACCTCGCAGTAACCTGCGAGGTATTTTAACTTAATCATATAAATCGTAAAATATATGTATGTATCAAAAATATAATCTACTGCTCACTGTCTGCAGATAATCCCTGTAGATAATCGCTGACAGCGCTGATATCTGCGTAATAGCAGTTCACCGGACGACTCTTCTCATAATACTGATATCCGGAGTAACCGCCCCAGCCTACCAATGCGACTACAGCCGCAGCTGCAACAATTCGTGCTATAACACGCTTTACTTTATTTCTGGCATTTGTCTTTTTACGATTTGCCTTTTCATTCTTATATTTATCAACCTTTGCCTGACTCATTGCTTTTCTCCTTTAACTCAATGCAATAATTCTACTACATTTTGCGGGAGATATCAAGGCATTTCATCATAGCTTCAAAAACACTGCTTCTCATGCCCTTTTCCTCAAGCACACGCACAGCCTGGATAGTGGTTCCGGCTGGTGAGCACACCATATCCTTGAGCTCGCCCGGATGCTTTCCTGTCTCGAGAACCATTTTTGCGCTTCCAAGCACTGCCTGGGCTACAAATGTATATGCCTGGCTCCTTGGCATGCCGCCTGCTACAGCTGCATCTGCCATAGCCTCGATAAACATAAATACATATGCCGGTGAGCTTCCGCTGACAGCTGTCACTACATCCATGAGCTTCTCGTCTATCATCTCAGCCTTTGAAAAGCCCGAGCACAAATCAAGCACTGTATCAAGCTCCGCCTGCGATACTCTTTCATTTGCACAGACTCCCATCATGCCCTCACCAACCATGGCAGGTGTATTTGGCATGGTACGTATAACCTTTAAGCTCTTTCCAAACATCTCGTCAAACCACGAAAGTGACTTGCCCGGTGCAATCGAAACAATGATTTCATCGTCACTAACAGTGTCCTTTATCTCTGCTATAACCTCCTCATAGTACTGTGGCTTTACTGCTAAAAACAGAATATCTGCAAACTCTGCTACGCTCTTATTGTCCGCTGTCAGCCTGATTCCAAGCTCTGCTGCATTCTTTTCTCTGGAGCTTTCGGTCTTTGCAGATGCAAGAATATCGCTTGCCTGTGCCTTGCCTGATGCCATCACTCCGTGTATCATTGCCTTTCCCATGTTTCCACAACCTATGAAGCCTAATTTCTTACTCATATTATCCTCCTGCCGTAATCAATATATCTGACTATTCAAAGCATCCAAAATCATGTTTAACAGTCAGTATTTTTGCAAACTATTTTAGCACACTTCATTCAATCATGCAAAATATCTTTTGACTCTCATATCATCTTATGCATCAAAACCTGAATGTACAGGCAGGCCTCTGTGCTCAACAGGAGTGGAAAAAACTATCTGTGTACTTGTCTTGCCGAATTTCTGCAGAGTGTTGATAAAGTCATCAAGCTCCTCCGTATTCAAAAACTCCACCTCTATGAGCATAGAATACTCTCCTGTCACACAATTGCACTCTATGACATTCTCCACACTCTCAATAAACGGATAAAACTCTTCCTTTTGTACAGGCTCCAGATCCAGATTGACAAAGGCCTTTATCTTATAGCCCAGATTAACCGAATCTACAGCGGCATGATAGCCCTTTATGATTCCCTTGCTCTCCAATCTCTCTATTCTGGCTGTTACAGCCGGTGATGACAAAAACACCTGTGCCGCTATCTCCTTTATCGCTATACGTGCATTTTCCTGCAGCAGCTCTACTATTTTCTCATCAATCATATCCAATGCATTCTTAGTCAATGTACCGCCTCCTAACCTCTCTTTTGTAAATGTGATTTTTCCAACAAAAAAGAGGGCGCAGATAACCTAATATCTGAACGCCCTCGTTCGCTTTACTTTTTTAATTAATTACTCTAAAAAAATAATATCATTAATCAATATTACTTGTCAAGATTAAGATCTGTAATCTCCGTTAATTTTTACATAATCATATGTAAGATCACAGCCCCATGCCTTGGCTGACACATCTCCCTGGTGTAAATCTATGTCGATGTAAATCTCATCCTCATGCAGTATCTTTGCTGCCTCCTCCTCTGAGAAGTCAACTCCGGCACCATTCTCGCACACCTTGATGCATCCTGCTGTTGAGCGCAGGTGAAGCTCCACCTTGTCTATATCAAAATCAGCCTCCGCATAGCCTATAGCACAAAGGATTCGTCCCCAGTTGGCATCCTCGCCAAACATAGCACACTTTAAAAGTGGTGAACGGATAACGCTCTTTGCCACAATAATTGCTGTATCAAGATCAGGCGCACCTGCGCATGTGCACTCTAACAGCTTTGAAGCACCCTCTCCATCCTTTGCAAGCATTCTTGTAAGATTTGAAAGCACCTCGTACAGTGCGTCCTTAAAGGCCTGATAATCATCATTCTCAGTAGTAATAGGTGTGTTTCCTGCAAGACCGTTTGCCATGATGCTTACCATATCATTGGTAGAAGTATCGCCGTCAATGCTTAAGCAGTTGTAGGTAACCTTTACAATCTCGCTCAGGGCCTTCTGGATGAGCTCCGATGAGATGGCAACATCTGATGTGATAAAGTTTAAGGTAGTAGCCATGTTCGGGTGAATCATGCCGCTTCCCTTTGCCATACCGCCTACTGTACACTCACAGTCTCCAAGCATGAACTTTACTGCATACTGCTTTGGAACGGTATCTGTAGTCATTATAGCGTTTACAGCCTTGTCGTTGCCGTCTGCCGAAAGTCCCTTTGCAAGCTCCTTTATATGGCTCTCGATAGGCTCAATAGGAAGCACCTGGCCAATAACTCCTGTAGATGCCACGATAACCTCGTTTGGATCAATCGAAAGCTCTGCTGCTGCAAGTTCGCACATTCTCTGGGCCTTCTCTACTCCGTCAGCATTGCAGGTGTTGGCGTTTTTGCTGTTGGCAATAACAGCCTTTGCCGTATGTCCTGATGCCTCAAGGTGTGCCTTTGTCACCTGAATAGGAGCGCCCTTCACCTTGTTTGTTGTGTAAACAGCCGCTGCCTGACACTGTGTTTCTGAATAAACTAAAGCCAGGTCATTTTTGTTTTTGTCACTGTTTAATCCGCAGTTTAATCCGTTTGCAACAAAGCCCTTTGCTGCACAGACGCCCTTTTTTACCTTTGTAAAACTCATTTGTATAATACCTCGATTCTTTTAATATGTCCAATCCCCAACATATCGTATTATTGATATATGAACGATAGACTGTAACATCCTCTCGTTACTCTATCTCTTTCATGACGCTCTTGTAAGCCGGACGGATAATCTTGTTCATGCCGACAATCTCCTCAAGCCTGTGGGCACTCCAGCCAACGATTCGCGCAATGGCAAAAAGAGGTGTGTAAAGCTCCATAGGAATACCAAGCATCTCATAAACAAAGCCGCTGTAGAAATCGACATTCGGAGAAACACCCTTAAAGATATGGCGCTTTTCAGCGATAATCTCAGGAGCCACCTTCTCTATTGTATTATAGAGGTTCATCTCATTATCTCTCTTCTTTGCAACTGAAAGCTTCTCCACATAGCCTCTGAATATACGCTCCCTCGGGTCAGAAAGTGAATACACCGCATGTCCCATTCCATAGATGAGTCCCTTGTGGTCAAACACCTCACCATCCATCATTTTTCTGAGGTATGCTCTCACCTCATCCTCATCATCCCAGTGCTTCACATGCGAACGGATGTCCCGCATCATCTCCATCACCTTGATATTGGCACCGCCGTGCTTTGGTCCCTTAAGGGATGACATGGCTGCCGCGATAGCAGAGTATGTATCTGTACCTGCCGATGTAACCACACGGGTGGTAAATGTAGAGTTGTTTCCACCGCCATGCTCCATATGAAGAATAAGTGCCATATCAAGCACCCTTGCTTCAAGCTCTGTATATTGATTGTCAGCTCTGAGCATCCTAAGGAAGTTTTCAGCTGTCGAAAGCTTTGGATCCGGCCTGTGAATATACATGCTCTGATCATTTTCATAATGATTATACGCATGATAACCGTAAACTGCAAGCATCGGGAATATTGCAACAAGTGATAAGCACTGTCTGATATTGTTGTCGATGCCAGCCTTTGCTACAAGAGGATCATATGAAGCCAGTGTCAGTATACTTCTCGTCATGGAATTCATGATATCCTTTGACGGAGCCTTCATGATGACATCCCTCGTAAAATTGGTAGGAAGGGTTCTGCTTCTTCCTAAAACCTCTGTAAACTCAGCCAATTCACTCTCAGATGGCAGCTGCCCGAAAAGCAGCAGATAAGCAATTTTTTCAAAACCAAACTCTCCGGGCTTTAGGTTATTTGTAAGTGTCTTTACATTGTAGCCTCTGTACCACAATTGTCCGTCACATGGCACGCTGCTGCCATCCTCGCCCGTTTTAAATGAAACAATCTCCGAAATATTCGTAAGACCTGTCAGAACTCCCTTTCCGTTTACATCCCTAAGTCCTCTGTTGACACCATATTCCCTGAAAAGACTATCTGAAATTGTGTCATTTTTAATACAGATATCCTGTTTTTTTGCAGCGTAATCCGCTAATAAATTATTGCTTTTTGTCATCCATTCACCCTTCCTTTTTATCTTTTAGAATATATTATATCCGTTTTCTTAGAAATTGGCAAACCCATTCATGAATCCGTAGCCAAAAATTTTATTTGGGTAGTCAGTTTTTTCTTTTCTGCGGCAGTTTCTTACCATGACATTTTTTATATCCACTCCGTTTGCGAGCAAAACATTGCCTCTCACTATCATCCACTCCATGATGAGAGCCGCCACCGCTGCAGTGATTGCAGCAGCCGCCGATGTGCCACTTAGTGCTATATACATTCCTCTTAGATTTGCCCCTGTGATATCCACAGCCGGTGCTACGAGATCCGGCTTTATTCCACCGTCTGCGTCAAAGCCCCTTCCCGACTCTAAAAGTATTGCATCATTTAGGGAATTATAGCCTCCCGCCGTTATCACAAGCTTAGCATCCGAAGGCATGGTCAGCGTGGTATCAGGCTCCGAGACAATAAAGCTCACATCATTATCAAGAAGTCCTGTCATCGGGAGCCACATATTAAAAACGCCTCCAATAGTACTAAGTGGAAATACCCTGATGGTCCACACTCCCTTCACCACCTTTTCAAAGCGGATAAATATAAGCAAATCCCTCGTCTGTCTGCCGGTCTGCCTGTAGTCAATAGTCACCTGTGTTCCTTCAAGCAGAAATGAGTATTCACCGCTGTCTATTCGCATTGGTACCCCTGCCGGATTCGACTGACCACTCGGTGATATGACAGAAAGCGTAAATAGCTCAGGTGAAAGTGCCCAGCATTCCAGATAAAACCCATCCATATCCTGCTCAACATTTATCTCAATATCATCGACTGTATCTGTTATGCGCCCTTTATAATGATGCCTGCTGTTCGCCTCATTGCCCGCTGCCGCAACCACGGCCCTGCCTCTTTTTGCCGTGATATAGTCCAGATACTCTGAAAGATCCTCAGCTCCCGTGTGGCTTCCGTTATTGCAGCCAAGCGCCATGCAAAAGACAGCCGGTGCTCCCTTTTGACCTGCAAACTCATCTGCAAAATGCACTGCTCTCATCACATCAACCTCCGAGTACACCATTTTACGATCCGGAATAAAGTAGAAATCATACAGCTTTTGAGGTGCCCTTTTCAGCTTTACGACAATAAGCTTAGCCTGTGGTGCCACCCCTGCAAAATCATCCTGTGGTCTGTCATTGCCACATATCACGCTCGCCACAAACGTACCATGCCCATCCTCATCGCCCGGTATGCTCTCATATGGATTTTCCGATAAAATAGCAGCATTTATCTCATCCTCAGAATAAACCGTATCCGTATTCTGATCCCAGAGCACTGCAATCTTCGTCTTACCTTCAGGTGTCATAAAAGCCTCCTGCGCATAATTCACACCTGTGTCAATAACCACCACATACACACCATTTCCGTATAGTCCCGGAATAAACTCCCTTTGAAGCCTGAACACACCGCTCTTTACAAGTCCCTGCGTGGATAAAGGAGCAAGACACTTTGGAATAGCCGAATACGAATAAACTCCCACCAGAAGTGGTGGGAGTCTTTCGTAATCCTCATATGTCCATATCTCGTAATCATCGCCCAATGTCTCTATGATATCAGGAGCTATTACCGGTGGAATGAACTCCTTTTTTGATACTATGAACTGCATATTTTACCTCATATGATATAATATTTAGATATGAGGGCCAAAAGATATTTTGACCCTCATATAATTATATTCTATAAATAAAAATATGCTACTATATTTATCAATTAATATAAACAAAGCTTCGACCAAAATTTACTCGCGGCTTCCATGACATGTAAAATAGATCACCTGGTAATCCTGCGAAAGCACCGCAAGCAGCCTTCTGCCTCGAGCAAGCTTCTCATCATCCAGATTCACAAACGGATCGTCAAGTATGAGGAACGGCTTCTCGCCCGGATACATCGCATCCACAAGCGCAAAACGCATACATATGCCTATCAGGTCCTTGTAGCCTGCCGACATGGTTCTCACATCGCGAAGCTGCCCCTGCTCCTTCATCCTTATTGAAATATTGGCATCCACCTGCCAGTCTCTGTCTGTATTTTCTGTCAGGATACCGAAGTACTTCTGGAAGCCATTGGAAATAGGCGCCATGTATCTGGCAGTAAACTGCTCCCTTGCCCTGGTCAGATAGTCTGATGTAAGCCCAAGTATCTCGTACTTATGCTTTTCCTCAGCCTGTATCTGCTTACAGTTGCGATACTCCTGCTCCTTTTCATCCCTCATATCAAGCTGCTCCTGCAGATCATCCATCTGTCTGCCGTACTGCACTAAGGATGCCCTGATTTCATCGAGGCTGCCTTCCACCTTTGAAATCATCTCATTGAGCTCATCAAGTGTATACGGACACTCATTTGGTGCAAGAAGCTTGTCCATATCGTTGTCATTCTCAAACTGCGTTTTCTTCTGAAGAGCACTGTCCATATTTTCCTTTGCAAAGCCGGCCTCTGCGAGCTGCTTTTTCATCTGTGAAAGTGTCTGTGTATATTCTGCAGCACTGTCATATCCATAGAGACTTAAATACTCATCAAGCGAAGCCTTTGCCTTCTCATAGTCAGCCTTTGTCTTGGCGCGCTTTCCTATCTGCTCGTTGAAACGGCTGTAGTCATGAGCCTTTGTTCGAAGCTCATAAAGCTTCTCCTGATACTGCGATTCATCTGCTTCAATCGAAAAGCTGTCAAAAAACTGCGATACCTCATGCTCCATTGATGTAATGCCGCTTTGAATCTGCTCAAGCTGCTCCTTTAATTCCTGAATCGGTATCTCCTTCTGCTTTATATTTTCCTCACGCTCAGCCATAAGCCTGATGTATGCTCTCTGCTTTTTGTTGTTCAGACGGATTCCATAGACCATCATGACAACACCGCAAAGCGCCATAGCGACTCCAGCTATGCCTACCACAAGAAACATAATTTCCTTCACATTGTACTTCTCATTCAGACTGAATACCGTGGCAACAGCCGCTGCCAAAAGACCGATAACCATAAGCACAATACCTGCAGGTACAAGCTTAGTCTTCTCAGGGGTCTCCGGCTCCTCCTCATCATCTGCCATCTTTGCAAGTGAGGTCATCTGCGAGAGCTTGAGCTCCATGTGACTATACTCATTCTTGACGCTCTGGATGTTTGCTATCTTTTTTTGCATCTCATCAAGACCATCATCAGATGGCACACCATCCTTAAACATACCTGAAAGTGTATCTAAATACTGCTCCTCCTCAGGTGTAAAGCTCAGATTATCTTCTACAGCCTTTAAGCTTTCTAGCTCTCCGGCCTGCTTTGTCTTTTCCAAAAGCTCTGCCTCATCCGGTGCTTTGTCTCCAAAGACTGCCATTGCAGCATTGTAAATGCTCTCTTTCTCCTTTGCAACAGCACAAAGCTGCTCGTAGTTTTCACGAAGTGCCTGCTTTCTGCTGTCCTCAGATGCCACCTGAAGCGCCCTGCCGTACTCGGCTCTGATACCGGTAAGCTCCTTCTTCTGGGCAGTTTTCTCATCTATTTTCTCTGAAAGCTGTGCTGCCGCCTCATCCGCGGCCTGATACTTCTTAAGCTCCTGTTCCAAGGCTGTGAGTGTATTTACACGCTTTTTGATAGAGCCTGTGATACGGTTTGGGGACATCTTGTTCATCATATCCTTAATGTCCGCTGTCGCCGACTCGAAGTTGTTGATGTCATTTGTATTTTCCGCCATATTGCCAAGCTTTGCGCTGATGCTGTCTGATGACGAAAACATGCAGTCTGCCTGTGCTATGTATATCGTTCTCTTGAACGAGCTGCGGTCGAGGTCAAAAAGTTCCTCTCCAAGCAGTGGTGAAAAATCATCACACTCAACCATGGTTGCAAGCCTGTACAAATGAAAATCATCCTGCTTTTCTGTGAGGCCAAAGGTCCTTACAAGTCTGTACTCCACTCCATCGGCCTCAAAATCAAGCTCTCCACCATAAGTGCCGCCCTGCCATGGCTTATAGAGCTTTCTTTCCCTCTCAAAGGCGCCCGGCTCCTTTTTCGTATCAAAGCCGTACAGCATAGCCTTCAAAAAAGCCGCAAGTGTACTCTTTCCCCAGCCGTTTGGCTGGTTTATGACATTGACTCCATCATTGAAATTGATATTAAGATCGGACAGCTTTCCGAAGTTGTTTATATGACAAGCTATTAATTTCAATTTCTAAATCTCCTCCCCGCTAAGCGCCGATATACCACACCTGATGACCTCAGACTTCTGCTCCTCGGTCATATCTGAGCCAAGCACCATCCGTATGAACTCACCCTTAAGTGATGCATCCTTTTCGTATTCACTGTAATTGATGAGAAGCCTTGTCTCATCATACACCTTTTCATAGTAGAAATATTCCTCGAACATATCCTTGAGGAAGTCTGTGTTTATCTCACAATCCACGTCCACCTCACCTACAAGCACGAACTTTACCATGCTTCTCGATGAATATTCACTGTCCGAAATGGCCTTTTCCATCTTCACAGCCACATCCTGTGTGGTCATGGCTCCTGTCACATCCACATACAGCGTGTAGAGGCTCCTGTACGCAAACGGTACAAAGCTAAAGCCTGCCGTGAGCTTCTCATCATCTATATCAAGCACCACAAAGCCCTTTTGTCCACACTCATCAAAACCTCTTCCCTCTAAACAGCCGCTGTAGCAGTACATGCCGCGGTTGTCAAGCTGTCCGCTCTGATACTCATGCACATGACCGAGTGCGAGATAATCAATGCCCTTATTCTTAAGGTCGCCTGTTGAAATCTCATCACCGAGCTGTCCGTGGAGAGTGACAACGTTGTAATTGTCATTGTCGAGCACAAGAGAATTGTACATAACAGCCTGGTTAGACTTGTCTATCTCAAGACCTGTTATTGTGATATTCCCATAGCTGTATGAGGTCCACTGATTAGAAAAAAGCTTAAGGTTGTCAGGGATTTCATCGAGCTTCGATATGAAATTGTCCGAGTCATGATTACCCTTAAGATAATAGAAATCAATATCCGGATTTGACGTAATCGAATCCTTTACCAGATTTCTGGCAGTCGCTGACACATTTCTCGTGTCAAATAAATCGCCTGCTATGATAATCGCCTTTACATCGTTATTTTTGGCGTACTCTATCATCCTTGAATATGTACGCAGTATTTCCATTTTTCTCTCTTTTGCCTGCTCCTTTGACAGATTCGAGGTCATCTTCGAATCCAGATGCAGGTCTGCACAGTGGATAATTTTCATTTTTCCAATTCCTCTTGATATATGAACGTTTATAAATCATTACAGACTACACATAGATTCATTACGCATAGCCTGGTTGCATCATTTACAGCCAATTCACAATTTCATAATCATTTAACAATTAAACGTGCTGACTGTCTGCAAGCTCAGGTGTACCTCTCATCTGAATGAGCGGGCCGCCCTTCTTCTCAACGTAATCTTTAGTGATTGTAACCGTGCCGATATTGTCATCCTTTGGTATCTCATACATGATATCGAGCATGAAATCCTCTATAATCGCACGAAGGGCTCTGGCTCCGACCTTCTTCTCCTTTGCCATCTTGGCGATGGCATAGAGTGCATCATCATCGAACTCAAGCCTTACCTCATCCATCTCAAGGAGCTTCTGATACTGCTTGATTATGGCATTCTTTGGCTCCTTCAATATCTTTACAAGCATATCCTCGGTGAGAGCCTCAAGTGAGAACATGATTGGAAGTCGTCCGATAAACTCAGGAATCATTCCGAATTTGCGGATATCATCAACAGTTGCCTGCATGAGCAGGTTCTCATCCCCATCATACTTGTCCTTTAAATCAGCCTTGAAGCCTATAGAAGCCTCCTTGTTCAGGCGCTCCTTTATGATATCCTCAAGTCCCGGGAAAGCACCTCCGCATATAAAGAGAATATTTCTCGTGTCAACTGTGGTCATCGGAACCATGGCATTCTTGCTGCTGGCGCCAACCGGCACCTCAACCTCTGAGCCCTCTAAAAGCTTAAGCATACCCTGCTGCACGGACTCTCCGCTCACATCACGCTGGTTGGCATTTCTTTTCTTTGCAAGCTTGTCTATCTCATCTATAAAAATGATACCGTGCTCAGCTCTCTCCACGTCATTATCTGCAGCCGCAAGAAGCTTACTTACCACACTTTCGATATCGTCACCGATATATCCGGCCTCAGTAAGTGATGTGGCATCTGTTATGGCAAGTGGCACATCTAAAAGCTTTGCAAGAGTCTTTACGAGATATGTCTTTCCTGAACCTGTAGGTCCGATCATGAGCATATTTGATTTCTCAATCTCCACACCATCATATTTATTTGAAGCCTGCTTTGCAGTGGTATTCTCTTCCTGCGCCTTATGCTTATTGTCAGCCATGACACGCTTGTAGTGGTTATATACTGCAACCGACATGACCTTCTTTGCATGCTCCTGACCTACCACATAGTCATCAAGACTTGCCTTGATCCTATGCGGTGCAGGAATTGAGTGAATGTCAAGAATCGGCTCGACCTTTTTCTCTTCTTTTGGCTTTTTCTTCTTAAGCTTCTGGCTGTTTGGTATGCCTCCTGTCAGATCTGACAAATTTATCATGCTGATATTGGGCATATTGCCAAAATCCATATTGCTTATATTACCCAGATTTCCGAAATTGCCAAAATTACCGTTGCTCATGGAGTCAAAGGTCTTTTGCATACAATCGTTACAGATGCACAGGTTCGGCTGGATATGTATCATCTTGCCTGCCACGCTCTCCGGTCTGCGGCAGATGTAGCAGACATCCTCGTAGTCGTTTGCCTTGTTATCGTTTGTATTATCTATGTTATTTGTAGTTTCTTCATTATTATCCTGAATATTGTCAGGTACTTCCTTGAAATCATCATTATTCATAGGTGAATTACCGCCTTTGTATCATTTAGCTGCTTTATCAGCCATTTAACTATTATACACTACTGAATAAATGCGTGCAAGCAAGCTGAGGCGCTTTTGAAAAAAAAGAACCGACAGATCAAAAGACCTGTCGGTTCCATTTTCTTAATATCTATCATAACAGCTCCATAAGAAGCTTATTGACAACAGCAGGATTTGCCTTGCCCTTTGTGGCCTTCATGGTCTGACCTACAAGTGCTCCGATGGCTTTCTTCTTGCCATTGTGATAATCCTCCACAGCCTGTGGATTTGCATCGATTACAGCCTGGATTGTGGCTTTAAGCTCACCCTCATCATTCATGCTCTTAAGACCGTTCTCCTCGACATACTGCTCAGGGTCGATATCATCCGAGAATATTTTCTCAAATACTTCCTTTGCAACAGATGAGTTGATTGTGCCTGCATCTACCAGATCTACAAGCTTTGCAAGGTTTACAGGTGAGAATTTTATCTCATCTGCATCCATATCATTATCCTTTAACAGTCGCATTGTCTCAACCATCAGCCAGTTTGAAACCTTCTTCGGCTTGCCGCAGAGCTTTGTGGCAGCCTCAAATATATCTGCCATATGCTTTGACTCTGTGAGAATCTTTGCATCATACTCAGGGATGTCGTATTCCTTCTTGTAGCGTGCAAGCTTCTGTGGACGAAGCTCAGGCTGCTTTGCCTTTATCTGTGCAATCCATTCATCGGATACGACGATTGGCACGAGGTCAGGCTCAGGGAAATATCTGTAGTCCTGTGCATCCTCTTTTGAACGCATGGCATGTGATGATTCCTTGTTGTCATCCCATCTACGTGTCTCCTGTACTACATTTCTGCCCATCTCAAGAAGCTCTATCTGGCGCTCACGCTCGCCCTCGATGGCATGTGCGATAGCCTTGAAGGAGTTAAGGTTTTTCATCTCCGTACGTGTACCAAACTTCTTTGCGCCCACCTCTCTGACTGAGATGTTGACATCGGCACGCATTGAGCCCTCATTCAATTTACAGTCAGATGCTCCGAGATACTGGATGGTCTGACGCAGAGTCTCAAGGTATGCGATAACCTCCTCAGCGGAGCGCATATCAGGCTCTGATACTATCTCTATAAGAGGTACTCCGGAACGGTTGTAATCTACGATAGATACGTCCTCCCACTCGTCATGTACGAGCTTTCCGGCATCCTCCTCCATGTGGATTTCATGGATTCTGACGTTTTTCTTTCCGTTTGCTGTCTCAATCTCCACTGAACCGTTGCGGCAGATTGGCAGATAAAGCTGTGATATCTGATAGTTCTGTGGGTTATCAGGATAAAAATAGTTCTTTCTGTCAAATTTGCTGTACTGTGTGATGGTACAGTTAGTGGCAAGTCCTACTGCCACTGCGTACTCTACAACCTGCTTGTTTAAAACAGGAAGTGAGCCCGGCTGTCCTGTGCAGACAGGACATGTATGTGTATTTGGTGCGCCTCCGAAAGCTGTGGAGCAGGCGCAAAAGATCTTTGTTTTTGTAGCTAACTCTACATGGACCTCAAGTCCGATGACTGTCTCATAGTTTTTCATATCCTTTTTGCCTCCTTCCTACTGTGCACCGGCAGATTTATTGGTATCTGATGTATTTTTGTTACTGTATTTCTCCGCGATAGTGCTGCGCTTAAGCTCTCTTGTTTTTTCAAAGCTGTATGCTGCACGGATGATATTCTTCTCATTAAAGCAGTCTCCGATGAGCTGTAATCCGATTGGAAGTCCGTTTTTGTCCATGCCGCACGGAAGCGATATTCCCGGAAGACCTGCAAGGTTTACAGATATGGTGTAGATATCACCGAGGTACATCTGGATTGGATCACTTAAGCTCTCTCCAAGCTTTGGAGCTGTGGTTGGTGCTGCCGGTCCGAGTATCACATCATATTTGGCAAAGGCATCATCAAAGGCTTTTTTGATAAGTGCTTTTACCCTTAATGCCTTTAAGTAATATGCATCATAATATCCTGATGAGAGTACGAAGGAGCCGAGCATGATTCTTCTCTTTACCTCAGGTCCAAAGCCCTCAGAACGCGATTTCTTGTACATGTTGTGAAGGTCTGTGTACTCCTTTGTACGGTATCCGTATTTGACACCGTCGAATCTGGCAAGGTTTGAGCTTGCCTCAGCACAGGCGATTACATAGTAAGCCGGGATGGCATACTCTACAAGTCCGAGGTCAAATTCCTCCACAACAGCACCTTTTTTCTTTAATTCATCTGCCGCTGCAAGGATTGCCGATTTTACCTCCGGGTCAAGTCCATCTCCGAGATAATCCTTTGGAATACCAATCTTCATACCCTTTACGTCATCGACAAGAGCCTCTGTAAACTTCAAATCGTCTCTGTTTACTGCTGTCGAATCCTTCGTATCATATGAAGCGATTGCCTCAAGTATAGTAGCACAGTCTGTGACATCCTTTGCGATAGGTCCAATCTGGTCAAGCGATGAGCCATAGGCAATGAGTCCATATCGTGAAACTGTGCCATAGGTTGGCTTGATTCCTGTCACACCACAGAAGGAACTTGGCTGTCTGATTGATCCGCCTGTATCTGAACCGAGTGCAAACGGTACCTCCTCTGCTGCAACTGCTGCACAGCTTCCGCCTGATGAACCGCCCGGTACGTGCTCTGTATTCCATGGGTTTTTGGTTGCTCCAAATGCTGATGTCTCTGTGGTGCTTCCCATGGCAAACTCATCCATGTTGGTTTTTCCCACTATGACACAGCCTGCATCCTCAAGGCGCTTAACAGCCTCCGCTGTGTATGTAGGGATGAAATTGTAGAGTATCTTTGATGAACATGTGGTGAGAAGCCCTTCTGTACACATGTTATCCTTTATGGCTACAGGCACACCCGCAAGCGCTCCTTTTAGCTCTCCCGCATCAATTTTTGCCTGAACCTCTGCTGCTTTTTTAAGTGCACCCTCTTCGTCTATTGTGACAAAACTGTTTATCTTTTCTTCTTTTGCTTTTATAGAAGCAATGGCAGCCTTTACAGCCTCTTCCACTGTAACTTCCTTTGCCTGTATCTTCTTGCCGAGTTCCACGGCAGTTAAAGACATTAAATCCATTTTTCTCCTCCTTGCCGTTATTCGCCGATTGTCTTTGGTACCTTGAATCCGCCGTCCTTCTTGACCGGTGCATTGGCAAGTGTTGCTTCACTTCCGTCACCGTTTGTGACAACATCATCTCTGAATACATTGTTTACAGGGAATACATGGCTCATTGGCTCAATTCCCGAAGTATCAAGCTCCTCGAGCTTGTCGATATAATCAAGCATATCTGCCATATCCTTCTTGGCAGCCTCTGCCTCCTCCGGTGAAAGCTCAAGCTTTGCAAGGATTCCGACATACTCCATAGTCTCATCAGAGATTACGTTTCTCATGACTCCGTCCTCGCCCATCACCTTTGTGGTAACAGCCTGCTGCTCAGGAGTCTCATCCTCAGGCTCCTCTTCAAGTGCTGCACTTCTGACCTTTGCATATACCGCTTCATCGCATATACCCTGATTGTTGAAGCCTGCATGGCGTAAAGTACCCTCATAATCCATGCCTGCCGCAGCCATCACCTTGCCTGAATTTGGATTTTCAGTATCATGTCTGGCCCATACACGTCCGGCACCGACCTCATTGATGAAAAATCTGATGATAGCAGTGAGTGCCTCTGTCATATAACCGTTATTCCAAAAACGCTTTCCGATACAATAACCGATTTCAACCGACTCAACTCTCTCATCAGTTTTAATTGCACTTATAGTTCCGATAGGCTGCTCGAGATCATTAAGCTCAATAGCCCACTGATAAAAATCTTTTTCGTCATACTTAGATATCCATTCTTTTAAAATAGTCTCTGTAGTATCAACACTCTCATGCGCCGGCCATGTAAGATATTTTGTCACTTCCGGGTCATTCGCCCAGTTGTAAAACATGTTCTCGGCATCTTCTATTTCAAATCTTCGAAGAGTAAGCCGCTCTGTGGCGATTTCTCTTGTTCCTATATGATTCATACGATATCCTTTCTCTCTTTCCTGATATTTTAATTTCTACTTGGGATTATACACACATGCCACTTCTAAGCCTTAAAGCGCACCCGCCATAATTGAATCCTGCATATCTGGGACTGCCAAAACTTGCATCCGGGTGCGCATCAACACCCTGCAACGCATGGGTGCATATATATTGTGAAGACAAATTTTTAACAGTTCCGACTCTCACAGCCTGTAATACCTCTCAGCATACATCCTGACAATAACCTATCCGCAGGAAATGTCGGAACAAGCTTAAAAATTTTCTGAGCAAAATATATACACACATGCTACCACACAGCCTGCATGCGCACCCGCCACAACTCCAGAAGCTGTGACCTATGGCTCCAATCTGCTGAGATCACGAGGAAACAGTGTAGCCTCACGCACATTATCCTCTCCGATAAGCTGCATTGTAAGTCTCTCAAGTCCTATTCCAAGACCTCCATGTGGCGGCATGCCGTACTTAAAGGCTGAAAGATAGCTCTCCATACCCTCTGTCTCCATGCCACGCTTTGCGATTTTTTCCATAAGCTTGTTGTAGTCGTGGATTCGCTGGCCGCCTGTTGTGATTTCAAGACCTCTGAAAAGCAGATCAAAGCTTAAGGTGTATGTCTCGTCTGCCGGATCATCCATGGCATAGAACGGTCTCTTCTTTGAAGGATAATGTGTGACAAATACAAAATCACTGCCATACTCTTCCTTGAAGTACTGTCCGATAAGTACCTCCTCCTCCGGCTCTAAGTCGAATGGGTTTCTGAATTGTCTGTTATATTTTTCTGCGACACGCTGCTTTGCCTCGTCAAATCTGACTCTTGGTATGCTTGCCACATCAGGCAGCTTAATCTTTAAAAGCTCAAGCTCCTTGGCGTATGAGGTCTTTAAAAGCTCCATGGTGTACTGCAAAAAGCCGGTCTCCATCTCCATGATATCCTCGAAGCCGTCAATGTAGCCCATCTCGAAATCGAGTGATGTATACTCATTCAGATGTCTCTTTGTATTGTGCTTTTCTGCTCTGAAAACAGGTGCAGTCTCAAAGACCCTGTCAAAGACACCTACCATCATCTGCTTGTAAAACTGCGGGCTCTGCTGTAATATAGCCGGTCTGTGGAAATATTCAAGCTTGAAGAGGTTGGCTCCTCCCTCAGCTGACTTTGCACCAAGCTTTGGCGTATGAATCTCTGTAAATCCATTATTATAAAGGAAATCCCTAAAGCCCCTTGTGATACCCTCCTGTATACGGAACGTAGCACGCTCTCTTGGATTTCTGAGTGCCACTGCCCTGTTATTGAGCTTTGCCTCAAGCGAAGTATTCAGTTTCCATTTGTTGATCTGAAGCGGCATAGGCTCCGCCGGCTCAGATAAAATTGTGATAGTGTCAAGACGAAGCTCGAAGCCGTTTGGAGAACGGTCATCACTCTTGTATGTGCCGCATACCTCCACGGTATCTGCTTCCTTTAGATCATCGACGCTAAACCGGGATTTGCCAGGCTCGTATACACACTGTATAAGTCCGTCCCTGCGTCTTAAAACGATGAATGCAACCTCACCCATATCTCTTATGGTGTGAATCGCACCCTTTACTTTGATGTTTTTGCCCTCGTAGTCGCCTGCAAGAATTTCTGCGATACCGAGGTCTTCCTTTTGAACTGCTCCTGTTAAGAATTCCATATTTTTGTGCTCCTTTGATTTTTTAAGCGGGACGGAAAAAAGGCCCCGGAGCATATCAGATTAATGAAATGCTCCGGGGCGAAAATTCTAAAAATATTCCGCGGTACCACCCGCTTTGAGAAAAAGGACTGTTCCTGTTTCTCCACTCTTATCCGTAACGTGGATGAATCGTATCTGCCTACTTTTGATATATAAAAAGCTTAATTCACATATGATAAACCTATCTATGCAATAAACCATATCAATCGTTCAACAGATCTGCTCCGGTAGTGTTCCTGCAATCAGCTCTTCCAAACAGCGCTCTCAGTCGGTGACGCTGTATTCCTGTCGGTGTCTGGTGATCCAAGTCTCCTTCAACGCATTTATTGTTCTTTTGTTGTTTAACGTTATAACACAATAAACTTATTATTTCAACCCATCATAGCCAAAACTTAAAAAAATAAAGTATAGGAATATATTATGTTTTTTCTTAATTGTGGTTATAACAGAGCCTTCTTTTGCAACAATTATTAAATAAATTTAGGCCATTCCCTATTGCCTTTATTGAATTCGTATTGTAGAGTATATTTGGTATATGTAATTAATAATAAGGCAGGTAACACTTAATGAAAAAACTATTATTTTTTGATATAGACGGCACTCTCGTTGATTTCGGCAATAGCACAATGAGCCCATCAACCGCTGATGCTCTAATAAACGCAAAACAAAACGGTCACATGATTTTTCTTTGCACAGGACGTAGTTACAATCAGATTTATCCATCATTAAAAGCCTTTGATTTTGACGGTGTGGTGGCTGCTGCCGGCGGCTATGTCACTGTGGGTGATAAGGTAATTGCACATCATGTCTATGGGCAGAATCTGTTACAGAAGGTTCTTGACACTGTTGGTGACAACGACACAGGACTTATCTTCCAGACAAAGGATAAAAGCATCACCAACCACAAGTGGGCCGACAAATTCATATCAGCATTCTCAAAGCAGTTTGACATGCATGTGATACAGGACAACCCGACATTTAAGGATATCGTGATTGATGATGAATTATCAAGCTTTTCTAATCGATACGCTGATGTTGAAAGCACCATCTACTGCAATTGCAACTACCACATTGATGATTTAAGAAAGCTCCTCGGCGATGAATTCGTAGTAACCCTGAGCAGCTTTAAAGAGCCTGAACCTTACAGCGGTGAGATTACATTGCGCGGTGTCAACAAGGCAACAGGCATACGTGATGTGGTAGAGTTTCTTCACATGAGTCAGGCTGATACAATAGGCTTTGGCGATGGCCAGAATGATTTTGATATGCTGCGCTACTGTAATGTCGGTGTTGCCATGGGCAATTCCAGCGATGAAGTCAAGGCCGTTGCCGATATAGTGACAGACGATATCAAAGAGGATGGGCTTAAAAATGCCATGGTGCATCTTGGACTTGTCTAAAAATGCACCATGGCATACTCTATGCCTCAATATTCATAAATCTGTCCCACTCGCACTCGTCTTTTGATGCCGATACAATCAAGGTGTACGAGCGCTCATCTGTTCCATCGAATACGAAGGTATAATTTTCATTTTCCTTCTCGATTAAATATGCGTACCCGTCAAGAAAATTGTTGAAGGTGTCGAGATAATCTGTCTCCTCAATCTCCTCGTCAGCCGTGGTGCTCTTTAGGTTGCCATCGGCATCATATGTCTTAAAGCCCTCGCGTATGAATGAAATAATATTTGCATCTGAAAGCTTTAATATAAGGCCGTTTGTCCTCATATCACGGATATCTCTGTTTTTAGAATTATCTGCCTTTATGATTACGTTGTCAAGGCATATTTTGAAGGTGCCAAAGCTCATCATGATATCGCTCACATGCACATCCGAAAATTTGAAATGTGTAAACTCGTTTTCTGTCCTGAATTTCATCTGTTATCCTCCGTATATACTCATGCCGATATTTTATCAGATAATTTTGCTTTGGGCAACTTGCATTTTATAACGTGCCGTACAGCTCAAGTGTATACCCCACACTGCCTCCGCATATAAAGTAATAGTCGCTTTGGGTGTCACCGTCTGCATAGATATACTGTCCGTACATCTTTATATTGCAAAAGAGTGCTGTGCTACTTGATGCTGGTGCGATTCCATAGCCCTTGTTTGACACGACAAGCGGCAGTCTCTGCTGTCTGCCTCCGAACGAAATATATCTGGCTTTGTTTGTCAAATCAGTAAGGTCTGTCGCAAGTATTCCCTTGGATTTGAGCTTTTCCGATTTATCCCAGTCAAAAAATGTGTAGCACTCGCCATTATTTAAAAGCCTTGGCTCTGTGGCATTTTCACTTACAAGGAGATTTCTGTCGGCATCAAAATACTGTATGGCTCCGTTTTTCTTTTCTATCCTAAGTATCAGCTTCTCCGTTTGAATTTCAATAAGCGATTTGGATTCCTTTGCCACCCATTTGAAGGCTGTATCGGCCTTTTGCTTCCAATAGGTTTTATGCGGCTTCACTCCAATTCCTTTTACAAAGATTACGCGTACTATCTCCGGTGTTATTGGTATCACATAAAGTGTGCCGTCCGCTGTGGCGATTTCAACATGCGACTTACCTTTTTTGAGCCATTTTACCGCAAACTTGCCCTTTGAATGTCCCTTTACATGAAGTATATCGTTGTCCGGGATTGAGCCGTATGCGTATGGGGAGGGATTGAGAGGGAGGCTGCTCTTTTTTGCAGCCTTACTTACTTCCTTAATCTTAATTTTATTTGCCATATCTGTAGCAGTACATTGTGTTTGATTTTCCCTGTCTTTTTTTACAAATGCAGATAAATCAAGCTTCTCATTTTCAGCCTTATTTGTCACCTGCTCAGGCTTTAATACAATGCGCGACGGACCAAAATACGGCTTTTTCCGCGCCTTTTCACATCTTACGATATTTCTCTCGTTCTCATGAAGCTGCGCTGTCGCATTGTTCCACAGGGCAAGTCCCTCCTTGTCCTGTGCCTCGTAGACATCTCTTAAATCATCTAAATCATCTGTCAGCTTTTTTACCGATTCCTTTGCACGGTCCAGATTATCCTGTGCAATGCCTATGATATTTTGAAGCTGTCTCTGCTCGTCTTTTAATGAAATTCCCGGTAAATCATTTTCTGTGCCCATCATGCCTCCACGACTTATATATGCTGTGATTATACTATACTTTTAATCTCATCTATCCTGTCAACACAGGCAAAAAGCATCTTTTTCAGCTCCTCATCAGGCTGTGTCAAATCAGGCACCATGACAACCTTACAGCCTGCAGAATATGCACTTTTGACACCATTTGGCGAATCCTCTACCGCCACGCACTCCTCCGGTGCCAGCTTAAGCTCGCTGCATGCAAACTCATACACATCAGGTGCCGGCTTTCCATGCTCCACCATAGGTGCACAGATGATCTTGTCAAAATATCCGTAGAGCCCTATCTTTTTAAGATATTTCTCAGCTCTTTCTATATCATTCGCTGTGGAAATCGCTCTGTGAATGCCTTTTTCCTTCAAATATGTAAGTATCTCAATTGCACCGGGCTTAAGCTCAATACCCACCTTTTCCAGATGCTCCTCCATGATTTTTCTCCGATATGCCCTGATTTTATTATAATCCATATCCGGATCATGAAACATATCCTTAAGATGCTGCGGTGCATACGGCTGCCCGAGGCTTCGCATTGAAAGCGCCTGCTCATCTGTCATCTCGTAGCCGAATTGCTTAAGTGCCATCGGCCAGAAAATACGATAATATTTCTCCGTATCTATGAGTGTTCCGTCCATATCAAACAATACTGCTTTTACCATTGGTTCTCCTTACGTTCTGCCAGGCTTTACTATGCTTCACCTGTTAATTTTACCACTGTCATATCATGATGCATGGCCTTTATCACCGGGCCAAACATGTCCTTTATCTTTATCCTGAGGCTGGAGGTATTTATGCATGGATGACATCCAACCCACTCACCTTTTAGCACATCCTCATCCACCAGAAGTCTGACCGCATTGTCATGGTCGTTCATCAGTCCCATCACACTGACTGAGCCCGGTGTGATATCCAGATATTTTTCCATATCCTGCGGACCTGCAAACGAAAGTCTCGCACTGCCTATCTGATGCGAGAGCTCTTTTGTCTTAAAGTTCTTGTCTCCCGGTATCATGAGCAGGTAAAAATCAGTTTTCTGGCGGTTGCACAGGAAAAGATTCTTACAGATTGTTGCGCCGAGTGTCTTGTCAATCTCCTCACAAACCTCCATCGTAAATGCCGCCTCGTGGTCTATTCTCTGATATTCGATTCCCAGTTTGTCCAAAAAATCGTATGTACGAATTTCTTTATCCAGTCTGCCTGTGGTATCTGTCGGTCTTCCATTCTGTAATTGCATTTGTGCCTCCTGAAATTAATTATCGCAGCTGTGTTCAGCACCATAACCGCTGCTATTATTATCTTTTAATTGCTATAGCTATAGATTATACACCTCTTTTATGTATTCTAACAAGCCCCGGCATCCACTGATTACATCATCAAAGGTCGCATCAAAATCACCTGTATACCATGGATCTGCAACATCGCGCGCTGCTGTAAGCTTATGATTTGTCCCGTAATCAGCAAATGACAGCATCTTAAATATCTTCTGCTGACTGTCACTGCCACCTGCAATCCTTGTCATATTCCTGATATTTGCAGTGTCCATTCCAATCAAAAGGTCATAGTACAAATAATCATCGCGTGTCATCTGTCTCGCGCGGTGTGGAATAAGAGGAATATGCTCCTCGTATAGTTTGTTTTTGGTGCCGTAGTGCGGCGGATTGCCTATTTCCTCACGGCTGGTCGCAGCTGAATCTATCTCGAAAACAGCATCGAGGTGCTGTCTGTTGACCAGATGGGTGAAGATGCTTTGGGCCATGGTGCTGCGGCAGATGTTGCCGTGGCAAATAAAAAGCACTTTAATTTTTCTTTGCATATCTTCGTTTTTCCTTGTATATCCTTATTTTTCCTAGGTTTTATCGCACTTTCACGACATCTAACCCAATGGTCTTATCCTAGCATAAAATCGCATATTTTACCATATCTCGGTAAGTAAAATGAGTACA
>ERZ779643.815-NODE-815-length-24159-cov-2.969383_pt1 | contig 24159 bp, 4 predicted proteins | sample MGYA00511564_ERZ779643 | MGnify/ENA primary metagenome ERZ779643 (study PRJEB29588, sample SAMEA2147114) | human gut metagenome | biome: human gut; feature: human-associated habitat; material: faeces | place: Denmark | collected 2008/2010 ... | reverse complement strand
AGCTGATGACCAGACTTGAACTGGTGACCTCATCCTTACCAAGGATGTGCTCTACCACCTGAGCCACATCAGCATATTTTGGCGGAAGCGGAGGGATTCGAACCCCCGTGGGCTTTCACCCAAACGGTTTTCAAGACCGCCTCGTTATGACCGCTTCGATACGCTTCCATAATTGTTAAAGCAAATCGGTTTGACACAAAATGTCAGTCATTCTTGTATCAAGCTTATTTAGTATAGCAAGAGTTTGCGTTTGTGTCAAACATTGCCGTCAAATTTGCAAAAAAACTTATTTGCCGTTTTGTCAAACGAATGTTACTTTGCTCAAATCAACTTGGTCGCAACCGATAAAGGACATTTCGTCTTTCTTTAAATCGCCGCCTTTTACGTTTACTATCGTTTTGAGATTCGGACAACCGGCAAACGCAAATGCACCGATTGTGCAAACGTTTGTATTTTCAAAATACACGGTTTCGAGGTTGGGCAAATTTGCAAACGCCGCGTCGTCGATTTCGCGTATACTCTCTGACACGTGAATTGTCACGGGCAAACTTTTGAGCGTTGAGTCCGCAAAAATGCTGTTTGCGATGCGATAAACCGTATAAGTGGTGTACGAACTCTCGGCAACTCCATCCACGCTTGCAAGCACTTTTTTCGTGCCGTTTTCCACCCAAATGACGTTTGGAATATACACGTTTGAAAGATTTACGCCGTCGGAGTCGGTGTAAAACGTCGTGATTTCAACGATATTGCCGCTCCAACCTTTTTGTCCTTTTTCGCTATCGGATATGACGTTGTAATTGAAATACTTTGCCCACACGTTGTTTGTCGTAGGCGTCACCGACGGAGATGCGGTTGACTCGCCGCCACCGATAGAGCCGTCGGGAGAGATCCAAACCGCATAGGAAACTCCCATCGTCGAAACGGCGACTGCAAAGAGCACTATTATTGCGATTATCATCGCGGTTTTTGTCTTGCGGCTTGACGTCATGCGGGCATGTTCCCTTCTCGTATATCCACGTTTGAATCTACTTTGTCTTTGATTTCAAACTTGAATACGATTGATTTTTTCGCTTCGTCGAGATAGATGAGGTTTTCATCGCACTCTTCGTCGATTTGGTTGAAATATATCGTTGCTTTGACGTAGTATTTTTCGCCAGGCTTGACAAGCATATAGAGCTTATAACACGGCATTTTGGTATCTCCGTCAAAATACGGCTGATTATAATAAATCGCGCTCGGATTGTTTGCAAATTTCGACGGATTTACAGATGCGATCGGTTCGGCAACGGGCTTGTCGCTGCCTTCTTTTTCCACGAGCTTGACAAGGCTCATCTCAACGTTGAACGCCGACAAATAGTCTTTTGTCTCCTCGCTAACAATACCCTCTTCAACCGTGCCCAGATGCGCCGAAATAACGCTCAAAACCAACGATTTTCTTCCGTCGGTTGCGCCCGAATCCGACGTACCGACAAAGTTTATCGGAAAATACAACACGGCGCATTTTGCCTTGACGGTAATTTTCGTGTCGTCTTGTTGCGTCAAATCCTTTCCGTAAGGCGCGAGATTGCCTTTTGCAAGATATCCGGGATTTGCGATTGCAGGCCATATTGCCGTGCCGTAGTCGCTTGCGGTGTTGTCTATGTCTATGCTTGCGCTCTCTTGCAAAAGCGCGGAATCGATGGTGAATCCGTCCTCGTTGCTGTCGGCAACGTTGGTAAACCATGCCGCCGTCACGCTGACCGCCGTAACCACGAGAATGAGCGCCATAACAACTGATGAAACGATAAGAGTGCGTTTGGTCTTGTTCATTATCCTTGCGCCTCCTCGTGTACGGTTGAGATGTGAATCACTGCTGAAAATTCAAAAGTCGAGCCCGAATAATCCATGCTCGAATAGAAGATTTGATTGTTCAGATTTTCGAAAATCTTTTTCGTTTCGTCCTCTTGCGTGTAAATTTCGCTTGCGGTGTATTTGTCTTTGTCCGCAGAGAAAAACTGCATCCAGAACATTTTTTCGGGAGCAAATACAACGTAGAAATCGAACAATTGCGACGTGCCGCCGACGGTATTATACGTCGAGAAATTTGTGATATTGCGTCCGTCGACGCCTTTTATGCTTGACGCTATCGTTGCGTCATCGTTGACGCTTTTCACAAGTCCGTCGCTGCCGAAAGCGAGTTTGCCGTACGGCGTGTACCAAACTTCGTTTACAGGTTCGAGCTGCAAAAGTCTTTGCACGGTTTTGTTGTCGCCGGATTGCTCGTTTTTGTAATTCTTGCTGACGTTGCCGTCAGTGCCGACGTGCTCTTTAAAGAACCACGTGAACACGTATGGGATGTCGCTCGACGAATTACTGTCAACGCCTTTGCCATACTCTCTTTTGGTGGTGGGTGCAACAGTGTCGTCTTTCACATAGTTGCCGCTTGGATCGGTTTTATACGTATACTTCAAAATGCTTACGGTGTCAAACGCCATGCTCATATCGAACGACTTGCCCGTCGTGTCGAGCGCAACAGTATTGATAAAATAGTATGCGCGATTGCTCGTATCAACGGTGTTTGCTCCTGCAATACCCTTTGTCATCAATTTGCCGGCATTCGTTCCGCTGTCGCAAAAAGCGGTCTGACCGACGTACTGCATATTGTCCCACAGCCTCTCGTTTTTTTGAAGATTGAAATCGATTTTGTACGACTCTGCCGTGGACATCGTGATTTCGGTGACGGTGACCTTGTCGGCATTCGTAAACCACGCAAAAGAAGCACCCACCATAACAACGGTGGTCACCACTATCAAAAGCGGAATCATGATTGACATGATGATTTTGAAAGTTTTGCTTTTGCTTGCTTGGTTTGTCATATTTCCCTTTTGCCGGTTTGCTCGATTGCGGCATAATATACTTTTATATATATTATATATAAACTACAATCGAGCGTAGCGTTTTATTGGCTTTTGTACGTCATTTTTCCGTCCGAATTTACGCGATTTGCAAACCGACGGATTAAAACGCCGATTTTGCAAAAAATCAATCATGCCAAGGCGGCGTTTGTCGTCTTGACATTTTGATTGCTATTATTGCACCGAAAGCCATGCCGTAGTGTCGTTTGAATACGCTTCGAACATAGCTTTGTCGCAAGTGATTTTGTAACCATAACTCGTCCCACTCTCATTGGTTGCGCTTGTCACGCTGCCATAGAACGCACCCGAGAACGTACTTGCGATTTCAATCGACACGTTCGCTTTGAGCGTGAACGATGCAAAGCGGAGTTCTCTGAGCAAAGACACGTTTTGCTTGTTGGCAATCGCAATCGGTTTTGCGGTTGTGCCATCAGCCGTGCCGACAAGCCAGCTCGAAGTGCTGATTGCATACACGTTTGCACCGTTTAGATTGCCGGAATCGGTTGCTTGCGTTTCATTCAACGAATACATGAGCAAGTACACTTTGACGATGTCAGCAAGGCGCATGCTTTGGCGTGCGTTTTCTTTGTTGTCAACGGAAATCTTGGTCAAAACAACGTCGTCAAGCACGTCGTATTCACCCTTCGTTACGGAAGTTTCCGATTCGTGATAATACTTGTTTGTCGTGCCGTAACCGGACACCGATCCGCTCATCAATTCGTCGAAAGTCTTTGCGTTTGCATGATTTACAAACGTAATCGAGCTTCCGTTTCTTCTCCACACCGCATTTTGGAGGTGGTAGGAATTTGTTACGTTCGTGTTGGTTTGCGAGAACGCTCCGACGTTGCAGTTTGCGTCTATTTGCATAAGCGACACGACGTTCGACATGCCCTGTTCGGATGAACCAACCACACCGCCGACTTTTGCATTTACGTTGCTCACGGTGATTGAACCGAGAACGATTGCGTTTTCAACGGCTCTTTCGCTTATGCCGAACAATCCACCAACGCTTTGATCCGTCGAACCAGTGACGTTGATCGAGCCGTGGAAGGACACGTTTTTCACACTCTTCTCGGTTAAAGCATCCGCCGCCGCAAGCACTTTGCCCGCGATGCCGCCGACGTATTTTGCATTGCCGTTGATGGTTACGTTTCTCAAATGCAAGTTCTTGACGATGCCGTTTGCGCCTATCACGTCGAACAAGCCGACGTTATCTTTGCCGTAGCCCATAATGTTGAGATACTCGATGACGTAGCCGTTGCCGTCAAACGTACCGCCGAAGCCCGTGATAGCGGTTGCTCCCTCTGCCTTTGCCGTGGACACGAACAGACTGCCGTTGATCGTTGCGATCTTGCCTTCAGCCGCTTTGAGAACGTTTTTGAGATATGTTCCGTTGCCGCTCCACGTTGAAGTTGTCGTTTTGCCGTCATCACCTATCACCGTGAAGAACGTATTGAGGATGGATATATCGCTTTCTGTAAACTTGCCGACTATATCTTTGGTAAGTTTATACGATGTCGGGATTGTAGAACTTTCGCTCGTCGTAGTCGCATAGTAGCCCCAAGTGTTTGCGGGGATATTGTCTTGTGCGTTTGCCTCGATATTGAGGAATACCGAATAGCCTTTTGCTTCCAACTCGGTAAAGTATTCGTCCCACGTCGTTGCCTTTGAATCGGTTATAGGCGTGTCTTGCGGAAGTTCGAACTCATCCTTGTCATAATCGTCCGCACTTACGACGCTCACCCACTTGTAGCCCGAAGATACGATCTTGATAATTTCAAGATTGCCGGGGTTCTGGCTTGCCGTGTAATAGAAGGACGCTATGAGCAAGCGGGCAAGTGAGTTGATTTCGTATTCATCTCCCGTGGACACAAAATATGCAATGGTCAACGTCGGTTGATTGCTCAAACGATAGTTGAGATCCATACCGTTTGTCGGATCGACCTTTGCGCCGAGGCGTTCGCTGTTTTGAGAACCTCTGATCGTCGTATAGCCGCGATATTCTCTCTTCGTGTAACCCTCCTCGGCAGTATGGTCTTTGCCGTCCGCATACATCCAGCCGTTTGACACCTTGATTTTGGCATCAGCCTTATCCATATCTTTGTTCGTGCCGGTTATAGGCTTCCAATCCGTATTGTAGGTGTTGTCGTCGTTTGCGTAGCTTTGCGCAGTGTCGGAGTACTCGACACGCACGGATTTGACGGTGATTTCAATTTGAATACTCGCCGCTCCGCTTGCGTTCTTATTCTTCGAATCTCTCGAATCGTACACGATTACGCTTTGTATTGCAGCCGCCGTACTGTCGCTTTCGCTATACTTGTTGCCGCCTTCTGCGGACGAATCGTAAACGTTGAACGTATAGTTTGCCGCATCCGTACCCGTCATTGTGAATACGAGTTTCTTGAAATACTTGCCTGCCGACGCTTTCTTGAACGTACCGTCGGCGTCTTTGTATACGTCGTTGACGTATTTCGAGAAATCAAAGTAATTTCCGCTATTGCTGTTGCGCGTGTTGTCAGCCTCTTGATATCGTGCAACAACGTTGATATTGTCGCTGCCAAGAACACCGCTCACTGTAAATCCTTCGCCCGTGCGATAGGTCTTGCTGCGTCCGTTGCCGGTTGCACCCTCGGCGCCACCGTAAAACTCGTCGTCGGTATACGTTCTCGTCGCCTTGCCGCTGCGCAGTTTGTCAAGCGCAACCCTTATATGCGCCGGTGTGATTTGTCCGACGGTGTACGCACTGCCGTCAACCGTTCCCACAACGTAATCTCCCACGTTCGTTGGATCGGTAAACGTATATGAGAACGTAACCGCTTTTTTATCACCGACGTTCTTGTTGTCATACTGCGCCGTAACTTTAAACGGATTGCGTGTCGGATTGTGCCCTGTTGCGCTCCAACTGAAATAGCTATCGTTGATTTGGCTTGTGGGTACGGTTCTGTTTCCGTCATACACCTTTGTGAGTGTTGCGTTTGGCGCATTGAACTTGATTGACACAACAGACGGAGTGATTGTAAATTCTCCGCTGAATCTATCGTCTTCGCTCAAAGTATAATTGCCCTCAATAGAATTCGAACCGTCTTTATTTGTGCCGCTCACACTGGTTATTTTGGCTTCCATTTTCGACGTACTATTAGCATGCAGTAAAGCGCCGATTATTGTGATTGCGATAGTGTCGCCACCGGCATAGCCTGTCAATTTGACGCCATTTATGGTGCTTGTGCCACTCTTCACTGCAAGGCTTCCGTTTCCGCCGTCCTCAACGCCTTCAACACCGACGACAATCAATCCTTGCTCTGTATTGCTGAATACAAACGATTGAATCTCTTGCCATGAAAGTTTAAGCGTTCGAGGCAAAATTATGTAGTCAACGCTTTGTCCTCCTTCAATCGAATAGTTGTCGGCCGTATTTATACCGTCACGTGTTGCAGGCGAAACGGTGATGGCGTTTGCTCCGTTGCCGCCGATAGAAACGCTGTACTTTCCGGCATTTACAATCGATTCGTACGATTGACCGTCAATACTTGCAGAATATTTGATTGCAATTCTATCTCCGCTAACGCCCGAAGGTGTAAACTCGCCATTGTCAACGGATACACCGTTTACTTTCAACGTCGGTTTTGTCGCAATGCCGTCATAAACCTTTTGTCCACCTGTCAAATCGCTCAAAGTAAGTTGATACTTCTTTATTTCCCATTCAAGCGTACCGCTTTGTTGACAAGTATAGTTCGTATTTTCCGCCATCGTTACCGTCGCTATGTATTTGCCGAAATTGATTGTGGACAAACGCACGTTATTTGCAGTTGACGACGTTATTGCGGACACAGAGATTGATCCAAATTCAGTGCCTTCTCTTGAAACCGAAACGGTTGCATTTACACTGTCGCCGGAAATAAGCCCTGTTGATCCGGATTCGGAATTTACGCGGATGCTTACAAGTCCTTGATGTTGACCGTTGTACGTATAAGACGTTTTGTTATCTTTCGATATCAACGTAATCGTCAAATTCCGCTTATCAATCTCATAGCTCCTCGATTGCGGAATCATCGGATACGAGCAGTTGACTTTGTTTGCTTCGATAAATGCCGTTTCGTTCTTGTTTTGAGCAATAGTTGCCGTATATGTTCCTGCATTCACTCCCGTCGTAAACGTGATTGTTATAGACTTATTGTCGCTTGCAGTACCCCAAACAGCGTTTGCGCCCGTTCCGCTCATTGTCGGAGCGAAGAACTTCTTTACGAAATTTTCAAATCCGTCTATCGCGCTCTTTGCAGTAATGGTAAGTGTGATAGTTCCCTTTGTCTTTTTATCGTACGGGTGAGAACCGCCTGCACCTCTCCAATCAAACGTCAATTTATTGTCGGAAATCGACAATTTTATGGATTGTTTCAAACTTTCAACGCCCTTATCGAGTTTAAGCTTGTAGTTGCCCGCGCTCAATGTTGCGAATGCGATATAATACTCGCCTTTATCTCTTGCGCCGCTTATATCGATGGAATTGCTATTTGAATAAATCGTATAAGTTACGTTTTCAACGCCATCGATTGTAACGCTGCCGGTTTTCATTGTATTCGGAGTGCCGCTGTTGAATAACGGAGCGGATTTTCCGAGTGCATAAGCAGTCGGCGAGAACAATGCAAGTTGCGAAATATCGTCGTTATATTTAAATCCCTCGACTTTCCAACTAAAAGCATGCGTTTTGTTATCGAATATAACGGAATCCGGGTTGTTGGTAGTCGGCACGCCTTTCAACGTAAGTGTTGCTTGTTTGACGCTGAAATTCGTTGTTTTATCAAGCGTATATTGCGCGCCGGACGTCGCTGTTGTAGTGACTGAAATCGTGTACGTCTTTGCGTTTGTAAAGTCGATAAAGCACGAGAAGTCCTTTGTCTGTTTGTCGTCAGGTTCGGTGACGTTGTAAAGCGAATCGCTTGCGTCCCAACCGTTCGTTACGCCCGGATCGGTCATTCCTTCGGCGGAAATAACAATACCGCCGGCAGAAGTTTTGTCGAAACGTGTGCCGTCCCACGTAAACGTATAGCTTTCGTTGTCGCTTGAAATCGTAATGACAATACCTGCGTTTTTGCCTGCTTTGGGAGCGATGTTGCCGACGACGAGTTTCATATCGTGTTTAACCGTTCCGTCGCCTTCTTGTTTTCTGTCTTCACCGTAAGTTCTGTCCGTATTTGCGGTAAATTCGGCGGTGAGATCACGTTTGTTTATCGTCCAACCTATTGCAACGCCGCCGACGACGTGCGGTTTGCCCTCGCTGTCGAAATAATAGATATTGACTTGCGAATGGAAGGAACCGGGATTGGTTTGTGCGCCGTCCGTGCCTTGTCCACCCGCAGTCGTGGTGTCTGCGGAATAGCAGTAACTATTCGGCTTGCCCGTTGCAGTTTCGGGATTTTTGATATAGCTCACGGTTTCGCCTTCCGAAGCGGTTATGCCGACGGGAGCGTAACGCAAATAGCCGTTGAACGTCAACGCTTTGCCTTTTGAAATCGTGCGATAATACACAGCGACGTTTTCGGCAAGCGCGTCGGCGTTGGTCGTGAGCGTTTGGATATAGAACTTGTTGCCTTGGTTGGTTGCGCTCGGTCTGGATTTTCCGGACGTTGCCATATAGAGATAGTATCCGCTCTCCGTACCTGCCGCGGTTGCGGTTGCATAAAGCGTGGATTTTTGAGGTGCGCCATTTCCGAGAACGATATCGGATGCAAGCGGATTTTTCACATTGTCGTCCTTACCCTCGTTGCGCTCGCTCGACGTATATGCGTCCGCAATTCGTTTCCAATATTGCAGATTCGCATTTGTGGAGTGTTCTGCGTTTATCGTGCCGATTGTCTTGTCCGTTGCGTAAACGAAATACCAACCGGTGTTGTTTGCACCCGTCGTATAAGTAGGCGCGTTTGCAATGGGTTTGACCCACGCGCCGTTCTTAATTTGCGCAGAAGTTTCGCCGAGTTTATCTTTGAAGTAGTCATACCAAGTCAACTGTTCAACGTTCTCGCCCAGCGTAATGGTCTTGCCGTTGTAGGTGTGCGTGCCGGGATAATCGTCGTAATAGGTCTTTGGCGTGTACATCTTGCAGAACTCTTCCGTAAACACGATAGGTTGCTCTCCGACGTACTCGATAATGGTTTCAAACTTGCCGAGATCTTGTTGCAAATTCTTGACGTCGGTACCTGCAAGGATAGCGTTGGTATAGCCCTTAACCCAGTACGACGTGCTTGCGTCGGTGTCGGTTTTTGCAAGGCCGATGATACCGCCCACGTTCTTCGAGCCTGTGAATGTGCCTTCTATTGCGTATGCGGAAGTTATGACGGTGCCTATGCCGTCGGTAGCGCCTACGATACCGCCGACGTTTTCGCCGCCCTTGACGGTGGTGTTGTAGGCAAGCATATTGCTTATATTCACGTTTTCTGCAAGAATAATGCCGACAATGCCACCGACGTTGTTGATGCCATTTGCGGTGACGTTGCCGTTTGCGTAGTAGGTATTTTTGTTTTGCTCGGTGCCCCAGCGCACATTCTTACCGATGACGCCGATTGCGCCGCCGACGCCGCCCCAACCTGTTGATTTGTTTGTTGCTGCATCTTTAGCAACAGAAATCGCATTGGAATCCGGATTTGCCGTGAGCTCTCCCGAAGCCTCAAAGTGAGTGTTTTCCACCTTGACGTAATCGTCAGCGAGCGTAATGCCGACACCGGTAAGAATAGTTTCAAGCGGAGTAGGCACGCCGATGAAACCGACCGAGCCACCCACGGCGTTGACCGCTGCGATTGACAAATTGCCCGAACTGTTGACAAATTGCGCGTATTTGACGGGTCCTGCCAGCACGCCGATAGAGCCGCCCACAAAGCCTGTTGCAGTGACTGTGCCGGTGTTCTTGAAATTGACGGTATGGCCGTTGTCTACGCCCTCGATTTTGCCCACGAGTGCGCCGATTGATCCGCCCGCATAGTAGCCGGTTGCAGTGACTGTGCCGGTGTTGGTGAACACGGTGTCGGAGCCTTTTGCGGTGATTGTGACGTTCTTGCCGACGTAGCCGAGAGAGCCGCCGACGAACTTACCGCCCGAAACGTCGCCGCTGTTGGTGAACGTACCTGCGATTGCGCCCTTGCCCGAATCTTCGGTGCTGAGCGTTGCGGGCGAATCGAGCTTGCCGACCACGCCGCCGACGTAGTCGCCCGTGCCCGTGACGCTACCCGTATTGTTTATTGAAAGGTTTTTGATTTCGTTTTGTTGTTCTTCCGAGAGCGTAACGCCGCCGATTGTCGTGTCTGCCGCACCGCCGCCCGTGGTGAGCAAGCCGTCGTTGAGTCCGATGATGCCTCCCACGTTGTTTGCGCCTTTGATTGCACCGTTTTGTTTGATGGTACCCTTGACGATATCGACGATTGCATAGTCGTCTTGTCCGCTTACGCCCTCGTTCTTGCCGACGATACCGCCGACGTTATCGTGCGAACCCGTAACGGATGCGGTGATTGTGATTTCGAGCGTGCCCGACTTATACGCCTTTGCGTTTGCGATGTTCGAGCCGATGTTGAGGGTGCTTCCCGAGTTGTTCACGCCGATAAAGCCGCCGACTTCGCTCGTACCTTTGATTTTGCCGCCGATTGTGATTTCGGTGCCGTTGAGCGCGCCGACCGTTGTATTTTCAAGTTTATCCGTCGTATCTGCGAGAATATAAACCGTGCCGATATTCTTGCCGATGAAACCGCCGACGTTTTCGGCATTTTCGGTTGACATATTGGGAGCGACGTTGAATTTGCCGATAAACGTAGCATTGCTTGTACGTCCTGCCACGCCGCCGATGTTTGCAGCCTCCAAGGTGACGTTGATATTGCTGCGCACCTCAACTTCAGAGCCCGACGCGAAGTTTGCGCCCGAACCCATATCGCCCACGATACCTCCGATACAACTTATCGCCGCGCCCGATGTTGATGATTGATTGGTTGTACCAACCGTAACGTTGATTGTGCCAAGGAATTTTGATGTTCCGCTAAACGTGGTTGTAAGCGGGCTTGTAGTGTCTGTTGAGTCCTCGGTGAATCCCACTAAACCGCCGATTGCCGTGCCGTGCTTGGGATTTTCCGAAATGTTACCGCCGCCTTGGTTTATACGCTCGATTGAGGCTTTTTCGCCCACTATGCAGCTGTCGATATAACCGCCTTTTGCATTGGACATACCACCTGCAATACCGCCAAGGCTATGCTCGCCCTTTATGGTGACAGTATCTTCGCCGTTGCCGACCTTGCACCCGGTGATGAATGCCGCCACATACTCCGAGCCGTAGCCGAGAATACCGCCGATTTGGCTTGACGTATTTGCGCTGCTTGCGGCTTGAATTGCCGCCTTTTGCACCTCGCACCTCTCGATACGCACGCTATTGCCTTTTCCGTTTGCTCCTGCGTCACCACCGACATAACCGAGAACACCGCCGATGTTGCTCTTGCATGCTTGAATGATACCGGCAAATGCCGCTCTATCGCCCGTGGTGGTTGAGATATTGACCGTGCAACCCTTGATGATTGCAGAAATACCCGCTTTGTATTCACTGCCTTGCTTGGGATCAGTCAATCCGACAATTCCGCCTGCGTATGTGATATCGGAAGCGATATGCGTATCATCATTTTTACCATATGCTCCGATTGCAGTCGTTCCGCTCACGGCGCAATGCTCTATAATCGAGTCACCGGTAACATAGCCCGCAATTGCGCCAGTTGCCGCAATTTGTTGATTGTCAGACGAATATGCCCAAATATTGCTTTCTCCACCAACTTCGATATATCCAATATAGGCGTTTTCTACATGACCGAACAAACCGCCATATGCTCCACCGATTGTTTGTCCACTGGTGATACGCAAGTTGTTGATTACAGTATTTGCATTGTTTTCTTGTTTACCGCTGATACTGCCCTTGAATACCTTGCCGTTTCTACCGATAGTGAGTATATTTTGCGTTTTGAAAGTTGCGTAATTCTTATACGCACCCTCTTTATTTCCATATGCACCATTGTAATAATGGTTGCTACTCAGCCAATAACCATATGCAGTGTTTTGCGCAATATTATTATCATCATAACAAACTGCACTAAGCTTAAACAAATGATAGCTCTTTCCTATATGGTATGTGTTGTCTTTTCCCAATGACTTATACGCATTTTCCGAATCGGCAATCTTTGTGCTTGTGCTGTTTGAAATCGGCATATTGATAGCTTTTGCAATGTCAGAGGACAAGTTTTTGTCAAGTGTAATGTTGTTGCTGCCGTTGGCAAACTCGATATATTTGTCTTCAAATGTGTACCCCAAACCCACAAGTGTTTGAACACCCATAAGGTCAATGCCGTCACGGATAACATATGGACTGTACTCTTCGCCTGCTTTTTGCTCACGATACTCGCCATAAATATCTTGTCCGTAGTTCTGCGAGTTCATGCTCAAACCGTTGTAGGTATCCACCGCAAAAACGGCAAGTTGAGGCAAACAACCATAAACATAGACATAACCACCAAGCGTACCATTTTTGTAGGCTGTTGTGTTTTGTGCGCCGTCTTTTATTGTTGCCGTGCTTGCGTTCCATAGTTCAACTTCGTTATTCTGATTGTTTGCATAGTAGAATGCTCTTGGTTTTACACTTCCGTCAGAACGCATAATTGCGGTCAAATCTGACAATGAGTTTAATGTCGTACCTGTGCGCACATACTTAACATTGCCGCTACGACTATTCCAACCTGAGTAATAGACGACAGCACTATCTTTTCTGCTTACAATGTTATTTGCAATACCATAGCAGTTCGCAACACGAACCTTTGAATTGCCATCGTTATTATCGCCACCATCCTCATCTAAATATCCAACGATATCAGCACTGTATCTTGTGTCACTATTAGTTTCATTTTCCTCTATATATATTCTTCCTGTAGAATAACAATTGTTTATAGAAATACTACAATTTGATGCTTTTGTACATGCTTCGGCTAAAATTCCGCCATTTCTTACCTGCCAAGTGAACAGGTTGCCGACACCACCATAGCCATGAATATCGCCGGTATTATAGCTATACTCTATATTAAGTTTGACCGCAACACCGACAAGTCCGCCCGCATCCGTACCGTTGAAGTTATATCCGCTCAGACCTACCATAGTAATACCACCAAACTTTTTCCAGCCAATAGTAACTTCTCCAGTATTATAACAATATGCAATGGTAGATGTGTTATTTGCCTCAGTCGAATGCGGCTTTTCATTGCTTGGAATTGTACCCAAAATGCCTACTAGTCCACCCGCAACATTACTTTTGCCTCTTATAGCACCGGTATTATAACAAGCGTACATCTTTAACGTGGCGGTCTTGCTTGCCTCTCCGACAAGGCCTCCGACACGCGACCATGCATTACCTGCTTGCTTTTTGTCATCATTACTTATATATGGGTTAACTTCTTCACCAGTAATATCGCCGGTATTGGCGCTATTCTTTATTGTAGTAAATGCAGTAACACGACCGACCAGTCCTCCTACTTTCGTTTGCCCTACAACATTACCGGTATTAAGACAACTATCAATGGTTATATCATTCGTTGCATACGCAATCAATCCACCGGTGCCATATTGATAATCATCAGGATAACCGAGGTTTTGACCGGTACTCTTATTCCATTTTGATCCCTCAAAACTGGTTATATCGCCCTTATTAACACAACCGATTAATGTAATAGGAGACGTGGAAGAACTATAGCCGGAAAAGCCGGCAATCACTCGCAAACCTTGTATGTCGACAGCCGCAGTACAATTGGTAAACGTAATTGCTCCAAACGGCTTACCAACGAACGCCGCAATGTCATAACCGGAATTGCTTGTGTTCGTACCTGCCGCAATAGTGCCGTTTATCGTCAAGTTTTTGAAAGTTGCGTTTGCCGCATTCGGGAAAACACTGATACGATGGTAACCGCCGCTTGTATATTGTATATCGATCGTATTTCCGTTGCCGTCAAATGTGCCTTTGAAAGACGGTGTTGTTGTGCTCAACGTTGTTGATGTTCCAAAATAAATTCTATTGACTGCGGAGCTACCTTGAGATATGTTGCCTGCAAGATTATACCCAAGGTTTGACTTTGCATTTTTAATATCGTCCGAATTATTGTTCGGAGTACACTCCGTGCTGAAATTCAACGGGGTGCTTGAACTTGCAGTGCCCATATGTGCCGTTGTGTTGTTGATTGTTATGTTTGTAAGCAGTTTGACATACTCACCCGCATAATCTTTCGCACCGCTATAAACGCTATATGCAAAGTCGTTCCACTCTTTTTGACTGCTTATTGTATAAGGATTGGTTGAGCTACCCGGAGTGAATGTTTCGTCATAACCACCAATATTGCGTTTATCGTCGTATGCCGAGCCGATAACAACCGGTAAATTGCCGTTGCACTCAAAATAAACTGTTGCAACGATTTTTGTGATTTGTCTTTCGCTATTGAAGTTTGCGGTTGTTACGTGCACTATGTATTTGTCTGAATTGGACGGTTTTCTATACTTACCCTCAACAACCGTTGTTTTGTCGGTATCGGTGTCGTTCTTTTGCGGAACATTTACAAATTCGATACCGACAACGCAAATTTGCATGCTGTTGCCCGATGCCATATCGAGCGCGATCGTAAGTGTGTTGTTGTTGTTTTCAAATTTGCTGAAACTGTCAACATTGTCCGTCACGGTGTCACTGCCACTTGCGTTGTAGAAGGCAAGTTGCGTGTTTTCATAATTGGAATCCAACGTTTTGTTAGGCACCTTTACATCAAATTCAAGCGTGCCTTCAACATTAGCATTCGTCAAAAGTCCGACAAATCCGCACAACGAAACAAACGTCGGATATGACGCTTCCGTTGCATTGATCAATCCTTCGTCAACAAGAATATACTTCCCGTACGGGCTTTGACTTACGGTCGCATAATACGCTCCGTTTGGTGTTGCATTTTTCGCAAAATTCGTGCGTTTTTTCGCGATATAGAACGTCCAGCTCGAATCTATCGTCGGGTTTGCGCCGTAGCCGAGCAAGCCGCCCTTCGTGTTGGATGTTTTTTCGAGATTGAAGCCTGTGGAAACACTGTTTCTGATGGTTGCGTTTTGCGTTTCGCCCACAAGACCGCCCACGTACTCACTGCCTTGATACGTGTCGGTGCTCGCCGTGATTGCGCTGCTGCCGCCGTTGGTTACGACGCAGTTTTGCACGTTGCCGCTGCCCATATATCCCACAAGACCGCCCACGCGCGTTGCGCTTTGGTTGTTTGTGTTGAATCTTGCTTTTACAACGATATATTGCAAGTCGTGTTCGAGGTTATCCACGAGGTAGCCTGCAATTCCGCCTGCGTAGCTTCCGTTGATAAAGATGTCGCTGCCGCCGCTGTATATGTTGAGTTTTGAAACGTCTATTGCACTGTCTTGCGGAGTGTTGCGCAACACAAAACGCACTTTTGCGCCGCCGTAGCCTGCAATACCGCCGACGTAACTTCCGCTCACGGATATGCTTGCGTTGTTGACAAGTCTGCCTTGCGCCGTGATACCGTTGCCGGAAACCGTGGGAGCAAGACCGAGCGTCGTGCTTGCATTGCCGCTTCTTACACCCGTTGTGAGAACATTGTAAAGAATGGAATTCGTGTCGTTTTCAAAAGTCTGCGCAACGCTTGTGCTAAGATCTCCGAGCGCGCCGAAAATACCGCCCGCGTAACTCGTCGCATAGATTGTCGCCAAGTTTACAAGCGATATGCCGTTGCCGAAAATCGTCGTGCCTGTTTCCCAATACACGCCTGCTTGCGAGGACACGTAACCCACGATGCCGCCCACAAAACTGCCAAGCGGTTTTGCCGCCGTGCCGAACGTCTTTTGCTCGTCCGGGACGCTGTGCGTGATGGTGTGCGTACCGCCCGTGAGGAAAGTGCCGTCGTCTTTGAGTTGATATATTGCTTCAATCGTTGCGTTTTTGCCCAAAACGCCTGCAATTCCGCCTATAAACGACGGAGTATAATTGCCCGTATCCAGCGTGACTTTGCTCGTTGTCCAGTCGGTGTTGAAGAGGATGCCAACGCCCTCTGCATAGCCCACAAGACCGCCCACGACTTTCGCATTGCCGGACGCTGATTTATCGTTTAAGTTTTGCAAAATGACTTTGACGTTGCCGACTTTAAAGTTGTCGCTTGCGTCTTTGTCGATTACGATTGCCGTATATTTGTCGTTTGTTGCGTTTTGGTGATATCCGTTGCCTATAAACGCGCCGAACAATGCTCCGACGTATTCGATACCGCCAACAACGATAAGGTTTTGCTCCTTTCCGTTGTTGTTGAGTTGCGGAGCGTACGAAATCGTCGTTGCGCAAGACGACGTATCCATCCAGCCTGCAATACCGCCCACGTACTTGATGCCCATGACGTCGGTTTGATCTGCCGGCGTGACGTATCTTTGTCCTGCAACGCTTCCGCCGATTTGGCTTTGATTGCTGACGATCCACTTGCCGACGATACCGCCCACGTACGTTTCGCCACCGACGTTTGCCGACGATACGGCTTCGGAACTTTCAATGGTAATTCTTTCGCCATAACCGACGATACCACCGACGTAGTTTTCGCCGCGCACCCAGCCGCCGTATGCCAAGACTGTATTATATAAAGTGGAATCAACCGCACAACCTGCAATGCCGCCCACGTATTCGATGCCGACGATACCGTCGTTGTCCGTTATGGAAAGTCCGCCATTGCTTGCAACTTTGAGATTGCTTATCGTTGCGCCGTTCAGATATCCGAACAAGCCGACGTAGTTCGTTCTCGCGCCGTCAACGTTGTAGAAACTGCCGACGTTGTAAACGTAGGTTATCGTATTGTCGCCGCCGTCAAACGTCGCGCTGAACGGCAATTCCGTTTGATTTTGCGTTGACCTCGTGCCGATGGGCAAGAAGTTGTAAACGCCGTCCGTGCTGATATAACCGCTCATATCGATGTCGACGGTGACAAGGAAATATGCGTCATTATAATCTCTGCTCGTTGCCTTTGCCGTGGTTTGCGGAGCAATACACAAAGCGTTATCTGTTGTGTTAATCGAGTTCCAAGCCGTGCCGCCGTTGACGATTTGGCTGAGTCGCAACAAATGTTCGGGCTTGCTTATGACGTATGGATTGTCCGCGCTACCACCCCAATCATTATCTTTGGGCGTTTTTCCGTCTTTCCAACCGAAATCGCTGAACATCGCAGTGTAATATTTGGTGATATTTCCGCTGAAATTGCCCGTGCCGCTTGCCGTCACACTCGTATTCAACGGAGTGGGATTTTCGACAGTAGGTGCATCAAGCGCACTCAAAGTGTATTCCGTGCCTTGCGTGAGCACGGCAACCGTGCCGTTGTCATACTTGACGTACAGCACGAACTTGTCTGCCGCGTAGTTGTGTTGCGCATACACAAGCACTTTTTGCACGCCGTTTTGCTCCGATTGCAAGGGATAAAAACGCTTATCGGCATAACTTTGGTTGCCGACGTTTACGTTTGCAATGCCTTGATTGCCGACAATCAAGTCCGTCCTTCCGCCAAACCACACGTTGCCGCTAGTGATGTTCGTCGCCAAACTATAAGGCACAATCTTCCACGTGTAGGTGACAACAAGCCCGTTTACGCTTATCCCCTTATTCACTGTTGCGTTGCTGCTAGAACCAACGTATGCAGTTGTATTATTAACTTCATAGTTTGTGTTGATAATTCTGACCGTTCGAGAATATTCACCCACGTTTATCGCATTTTGATGTTCGGAAATTGTATAGTCTGTACCTTGCTTAAACTCAGGTCTTGTGTTATCGGTTGCTTTTTCTGGCAAGAACGTGATCGCATCATTTGTTGTAAGCAAGCCGCGATGAGTTGTATTATACTCAAATGTATATAAATTACTATCTTTGCCGAAATCCTCAGCCACCCATCTATTAAACACAGTGAGCTTGTTTTTACGAATTTTCCACTCGAAAGTAACCGTCGTACCGTTCAAATCGGCATTATTATTGTTTGCATTTTGAAGTTTATAGTTTCTTGTATCTTTAAGCGTATATGTGCGCGTATAGGTTGCGGCATTGGTGTTTGTCAAATCATTGCCTGTCACATCGAACAACTGCACATCACGAAGATGCTCGCTGACACTATCCAACCCCTGCGCTTTTCCGTTGTAGACAAACTGCACTTTATCTCCGTTCCCTGTGCGGTCATAGAGGTTTGCGTGCAAATTGTCCGTCCACTCCCAACCGACGTTCAATGCTGCTTTTTCGATCGTATAATCAACGGCAATCTTTTTACCTACAACAATATCCCCGATTTTAACAAAGACGGTGGTATTATATGTATCGACCTGTGTCGGATTTGTACTGCCTGCAACGATATTTCCGTTCGAGTCAAAAGCGCAAACAAATATCTCGTTGTGGTTTTTACCCTTGTAGTCGAACACAATTCCGTACACGCTACCGCTTGTGCCGGGTGTTGTCACGTCACTTCTTGTAAAACCGAGTTGAGCGTTGTTGTACGTGTCTGCCGAAATGTCAATGGCTATTGTATTAACTGCGCAATAAATATCGCTTGCGGTGTTTGCGCCATACCAAGCAGTAATGGTGAAACTATCGGTATTATCTCGAATTAGAGCATTTGCTTGATTGCTACTTTCGGTTTTATTTGGCGTCAAGTGTGTCGTGCTATTCGAACCCTTTTTCGATTCAAAGAATTGGCTTGCGCCCGGATTGGCGCTCTCTTGCACTCTAAATCCATTGATATTCTTGGTAAGAATATCTGTCCACCCATATGTTGAATAATTGTCAATTATTGCGGGAACGTACCTATATTGTCCCACTTCCAGTTTTCTACCGTTTGTTTTTATCTTGGTGCTTGATGCAGTATCTGTGGATGCGCCGGGCAGAATCCAACACGAATTGAGAATACTTGTATCGTTGCCGGTAATATATCCGAGACTGCCTTTTGCGACATTGTTTTCATTCCAAACGCTATTGATTCTTCCTGAATGATAGCAATACGTGACAGTTGTGCGCGCTCCCGGCAAATATCCGATTATACCGCCAATTTGCGATGAACCGACAATAGTACCGCTATTGTAGCAATACGAAACCGTCTTGCCGTTGACAAGAAAACCGACAATGCCACCTACGATATTCGAATTCCCCCACGAAGTCTCTGTTGTGACTGTACCGGAATTGTAGCAGTTGTTGACGTTTCCGTTCGCCCAACCTGCAATACCGCCCAAAAATGCGCCTGTTTTTTCACCAATGGTTGTCGCAACCGATGCCGTAACTCTGCCTGTATTTTTACTGCCAGAAATCGAGCCTTCAGTCAACTTTCCGACAATACCTGCGGCGGTATTGCTTGACGTGATTGCGCCGCTATTTGTTGCTCCGCTCACGCTCTTTCCAAGGCTGTTAAACTCACCGACGACACCGCCGACGTTTTTGCTACCGCTAACACTGCCATTGTTTGCAATCGTCGTAATAGTTGTATCAGATGCATAGCCAACCACACCGCCGATATTATCACGTGGCGATAGAAAATCAAATTCTGCAAACTGTAATTGTTTATCCGTCCCTTCGATATAAACCCAATAATATCTATATGTGTGTGTCGAATCAAACTCAATATTCTTTCGATTATCTGTTGACTGCAACTTAATGTCATCAGATGTGTAAATCTCAACCCAACTTGTATACCCAGACCAAGAAGTTGGTTTATTTCCACCACCGCTTTGTCCCCAGCTTTCTGACGGTATCTCATTGCCGTTATTACTGCCCCAAATTGTAACCTTTTTAGGTGTTCGTTGAGGATTGCCAGAGGTATCTGTTGCATTTTGAATTGCAAAACCAACAATGCTTTGAACATTGTTTATTTCCGCAATGAAACTCATCGGGGCTTTTTTTGTTCCACAGTATTTTGTACCGACATTACCGTCGTTTATTTGGTATGCATTCTCGCCTGACGGATAGTTTTTGTCACCGCCACTTACAGGTGTAGCATCAACCTGTCTGATTGTATATGAAATATCCGTATAATCTGCATTAACACTTGCATTGTTGGTGACGTTCTCAATGGTGCTGTTGAGCGCATAGCCGACAACGCCGCCGACATATTGCGAGCCTTTCACCGAGCCGTTCACCGTCAAATTTTTGATAGTTGCGCCGCTGATATATCCAAAAAGTCCGACGTTGTTGCCTGCAACACTGATGTTCAAACCACTCAAATTATTATTGTTGCCGTCAAAAGTTGCGGCGAAAACGTTTGAGATTGTTCCGATAGGCGTAATGTTGCCAATGCTTGCAATACTTCTTGCCAGTTTGAAATAAGCTCCTCCATAGGAGGCAATCGTTCCTTTCACATACTTATAAACATCGGAGGTATACTGGCTATTTGTTGCATTTGTCACACCTCTTACGATATTTGAAAGCGTAACGAGCTGACCTCTTGTACCGATGATATAGGGGTTGCTCTCACTTCCCCACGGATTGTTTTCGATATTGGACTTATTTATACCGTTATTTTGCACGCCGAAATCGCCGGCTTTGACAATTACACTAAATCCGTTGATATCAAAGTTGTCATTTATGAGAGTATTGCTTGAATCATAAATGCTGATTATTGTTTTTGCAACACTAAACTCTTTTTGGTTTTGATCGATATCGATAGAACCATAGAAATTATGCTCGGTATCGTTAAAACCAAACACGACGGTGTACGCCCCTTTTGGCACACTAACATTTGATTGATTCTTTATAACAATTTGATTTTTTATTGCGTTCTCAATATCTTGACCATAGAAAAACTGGTTGTTGCCAATTGTAAATTTAAGTTTTTTTATAGTCCAGGTCGATTCTTTTCTTCCGACAAGATAATCTGTGTTGTTCGCCCTGATCCAAACGTCGGAATATACCTTGTATGTGCTTGCATTGGTTTTGCCAAGCGTTGCATTTCCGCCGCCGTTTTGGTCAAAATAGAACGATTGTTTGAAGTAGTGTGTATTGACGGTTGTCGGCAATTGAGTGTTATCGACAACATACTGCTCGGTCGCATTATAATCAACCGCCGCTGCATCGATTTTTATATCTTTAAGTTCCGCAACAACATTCTGTTTTGTGTCGGCGTTATAATAAACGACGAAATTTACTACAAGGTCTGTTTTGGCAGGGCTTCCCGTGCTGTTTTTTTCTTTGCCGATAACGGTTTTGTTTGGGAGCGTTGATTTATTCGAGCCGTCATGCAAAGCAAGGAACTTGCCCGATTCAGTTCCTCCCAAAATTTGAAACGCGTTGATATTGACGGTGAGAATATCTGTCCATGTCTTGTCAACATAATTTGTTCCGTCAAAAAAAAGCGGTGCAACAGCGAAATCCGTTATGCAATCGAATTGTTTTTTACAATCTGTATATTTAACGGATGAATAATTATAAATCGCCCAGCTATTTTCAACCGTAATATTGGCAGTATTTGTACCTGCAAAGCAACCGCTGACGATACCGCCTGCAACGCCTCCGGTGGCAGAATTCGGATTGGTTGCATTGAGTTGTTTTTGCTCATCTGTGAAATCGGCATAGCAATATAAAATACTAATACTACCCCCATTACGAATACTTCCCACAATTCCGCCAAGCGCATACGAGCCGGTTATTTTAGCCTTGTTATAGCAATATTCGACAACACACCCGTTTTCAGAAAAACCGACAATACCACCAATCGAATCGGCAGTACCGAAAACTTCTCCAAGGTTATAGCAATTGCTAATTTTTACATCTTTATCGCCATTTTTTGCAAAACGACCAGTAATACCACCTACATTGTCTATACCTGAAATTTTGGCGGTATTGTAACAGCTTGTAATTAAAATATTATTATCTGCTGTATCAGATCCGCCCAAAATACCGCCAACATTGGTACTACTCCCTTGAATCGTATTAGTGTTGTGCGATGCATTTATTGTGGCATTTGTCGCTTTTCCCACTATGCCGCCGATAAAGGATTTACCCGATATGCTTGCATTGTTCCTGCAATTTGAAATCGTCACGCCGTCGGCATATCCGACCAAACCACCGACTGCCGCGCCGCCTATAATCGTGCCTGCCGTCGTCAAATGCGATATGGTCGCCCCTTTGACGTAGCCGAAAAGACCGACGTTGCTCACGCCGCTCTGTTGAATGTTGAGATTGATTGTCCGCATGGTGCGGTTGGTTGCATCGCTATCGTTTCCGCCAAAAATCGTACCTGCAAAATAATGTGTGCTGTCCTTCCCGATAGGCACAAGCTCGATTGCCGTACCAGCCCCCAAATCTGCCGCAACCACGAAATAACAATTCTCAAACTTTATATTGCTCGCGGCGGTATTGATATTTTCACCAAAATACTCACCATCGACACTATTGACAGGATCGCGACGGCCATTGACAATATCTGATAAATTTGTCAAATGCTGTGCATTCTTTATAACAAATGGGTTATTTATCGTGCCCCACGTTTCATCTGTCGCATGCCCGGTCAGAACGCCAAAATCGCTGTCAACCCAAACAGCGTACAAATGGATAGTACTTCCATGGTCTAGAGCATTAACCAAGCTCTTTCCTGCTATATCCGACTGCGAAGCTACGCAATCGTATGTGCCGCCGGCTGTTTTCCCATATTTATGATAAACATCATTTGGGGAATCAGCCTTCGCCCACCCAACAAACGTCTTATTAGCGGTATTTTCCCAATGTCCCAAACTCAAATCGTTTCCATTGTAAGTATATTCTTGTGTTCGTTGCTGAGTATCCCCCGACACAAGATTTCTATGGAAAACCACGCTTATTTTATTAATTGAAAAGTTTGCAGTATATGTCTTACCATTAATTATGTTTGAGCCATTGAATGTATATTCACCACCTGCTAAACCAAGGTTGTCCACTCTTGAAGTTCCGCCACTATAAGTCCAACCTGTAAAATGATACCCCTGATTTGGTGTTGCGCCTATAACTTTATCGTCATTTGTGCCAGCCACGGAATATGTTTGGCTTGTTGGTGAAATACTACCATTTACACCTGTTTGAGTTGAAAATGAAACATTGCTTTCAAAAGTAAACGTGACGGTTATATTATCCCAATATATATAAAAATTGCCTGCGGCTATAGCATGAAACGCTAAATAAACACTATTACATCCTTTGGGAATTACGCCTTCACATACTACATCTGTTGGAACGCTCGTAGTCCATTCATTGTCCTTTCCAGTTCCCTTTTCATATGCAATAACATTGCTAGGAATAGTATCCCAAGTCCAATAATAATGATCCGTTCTAAACGGCCAGACACCTGTTGTATGAGAACCTGTTGAAGGTAAAGTTTCGGGTATTGACGAATAAATACCAATTGTTCCCCAATCAGTATTATAATCACCTCTTTGTGTAGCATTTAAGCGGACTGAAATTTTTATGTCATTGTTCAATGCTGCGACAATATTGCTAGAAAGAGGAAGTTCAATAAGGAAACTTTTTTTATCGCCATTACTTCCATCTGCATCATATCCCCATCCTTTTTTACTTGAAGATGGTATAGAAAAAATGCCTCCCGAATAAAAGTCAGAAGAGGATAAAAGAAAATCAACATCATTGTTATCGTGATTGTTTTCCAGTCTTATCGTTGTACCGCTTGTCGTTGCTTCATTTGTTTGAGCAACAGCTGCGCTCGCCACGTTTGATTGGATAATGCCGTTTTGTTGAAGGTCGGATTCAATGCCGAAAGCACCGGAGAGCGTGCCGGCAAAGACAAGGACAAACGTAATAGCAAGCAACAATGCGCCTGCGGTCAGCTTTATGTAATTTCTCAATTTCGTTTGTGTTTTTGTCCTTGAATTTCTCATGTTTTTCTCTCCGTGTATGCGCCCACGACGCATTGATTTATATATTTTATAATATATATACATTCAAATCAATCGTTTTATTGGACATTTTGAAAAATTAATTTGTTTTCGCTTTTTTGCATACTTTCCCTTGACAGTTTTTCGCCAAATGGTTTACCATAAATATACCCCCACAGGGTATATAAACACCCCCCCCGTTTGTCATTGCGAGGAGCAAGGCGACGCGGCAATCTCCGGGGACGGATACACTTTCCCCGTTTGTCATTGCGAGGAGCAAGGCGACGCGGCAATCTCCGGGGACGGATACACTTTCCCCGTTTGTCATTGCGAGGAGCAAGGCGACGCGGCAATCTCCGGGGACGGATAC
>ERZ779643.813-NODE-813-length-24213-cov-2.451527_pt1 | contig 24213 bp, 26 predicted proteins | sample MGYA00511564_ERZ779643 | MGnify/ENA primary metagenome ERZ779643 (study PRJEB29588, sample SAMEA2147114) | human gut metagenome | biome: human gut; feature: human-associated habitat; material: faeces | place: Denmark | collected 2008/2010 ... | reverse complement strand
AGCAAGCTCCCACGGTCATCTTATACAATCATTTCTGCATGGCTGAACTGTTACAAAATAAATAATGCATGAAATCCTGCATTTCTATCGACAAATTATTCATTTTATTGACAGATTCCTCACCGATACATCCTGATTTTCTCTGAAACAGCGGAAATACGCGACTCAAACTGTTCATAGAAAGATGCAGCTCCCATCTCATATTGGTTTACATAAAACTCATTTAATACCAGCATATTCAAATTCCGGACAATTTCTTCATTCTCCGTATGGGTAATGATCTCCTGTACTTCTTTCAGAAAATTATGCCAGATCCGGATATAATTTTCATAAACCGACAGCTCCGGAATACCGAGCCACTTTTTAATTTTCACCTTGGAGCGGTTTGGGTAAGCACACTCATGAATCTGCCAGAAATATTTGAAATCCCCATCCTCATAGATTCTTCCCAATGGAAACAGTCGGCAGAATCCCGGACGAAACTCATGGATGCTGCAACGTCCTTCTGAATTCAGGAATCCGCATTGCAGAGTCCCTTCCTGCATTTTGAGATTCGGCTGGATGATTCCGTCTACCACATGAAGCTCAATCTTTCCCTGCATGAGTTCTGCAAACGATGTATGTAAGCCTTTTTCCAACTGATACAGATCATAAGGATCCAGAATAATGGACTCCCCCATATCGTGACAGCAGGAGGAACACCCCTTACATTCCTGACACTCGATCCGCACCATGTCATTGGCTGTATATAATTTTCCATCTGAAATTTCTGAAAGATCAATCTCCCGCAGCATGTGTTTCTCCTACATATTATAAAGTGATGTCGGGGTCAAAAGTCCCCGACTTTGATACCTACGGATTGCTATGAAATACCGTTACAGGGTATCCGGGAAATACATCATCTGCCTGACAGACGCCTGCTGTTCCTTACCTTCACAGCTGCGATACAATACCTGTTATTCATCAGGATTCCAATAACCCTTTGTTTTCCTGCTTCATCAGGTCTGCTACCGAAATATCATCGAGATAATCATTAATCATCTCATCGAGCTTAATCCACATGGGAAGTGTCCGGCATTCATCTGCACGTTCACAGGGATCTGAACCACATTCCAGACAGGATACCGGGGCAAGCGTCCCCTCTGTAAGCCGCAGGACATCTCCGATTTTGTAGTCCGCAGGCTCCCTGCTTAAACGATAGCCGCCTCCTTTGCCATGGATTCCTTCCACCATTCCTGCTTTCGAAAGCAGAGTCATGATGCTCTCACTGTATTTCTGTGATATATGTTGTCTTACTGCAATTTCCTTTAAGGGAATATATTCACTGGTATTCTGCTCTGCCAGATCTACTAAAACCCGGAGTGCATACCTTCCTCGCGTGGAGATCAGCATAAAATATCACCCATCCTTCTCACAATCATTCTGCAAATAAAGGAGTAGAAAGATACCGGTCTCCTGTATCCGGAAGCAGAACAACAATATTCCTGCCTTCATTCTCCGGGCGCTTTGCCACTTCCAATGCTGCCCACACGGCTGCTCCGGAAGAAATACCCACCAGTACACCTTCACTTGTTCCGATTTTCTTACCAAGTGCAAATGCATCCTCGTTTGCAACAGGGATGATTTCATCATAAATTGTAGTATCCAGAATTTCCGGTACAAATCCGGCACCGATACCCTGAATCTTATGAGCTCCTGCCACACCGGTAGATAGTACGGCACTTGTTGCCGGCTCTACTGCAACAACCTTCACAGCAGGATTCTTTTCCTTTAAATATTTACCAACACCTGTTACCGTGCCACCTGTGCCGACGCCTGCTACAAAGTAATCCACCTTGCCTTCGGTATCCTCCCAGATTTCCGGTCCGGTTGTTTCATAATGCGCTTTCGGATTGGACGGATTCACAAACTGCCCGGGAATAAAGCTGTTCGGGATCTCTTCTGCAAGCTCGTTTGCCTTCGCAATTGCACCCTTCATTCCCTTCGCACCCTCGGACAATACCAGCTCTGCACCATACGCCTTCATTAACTGTCTGCGCTCCACAGACATCGTATCCGGCATAACAATAATAATACGGTAGCCTCTTGCTGCTGCTACAGATGCAAGTCCGATACCTGTATTTCCGGATGTCGGCTCGATAATGGTGGAGCCCGGTTTTAATTTTCCGTCCTTCTCTGCCTGCTCAATCATCTCTTTTGCAATACGATCCTTAACAGATCCTGCCGGGTTAAAGTACTCCAGCTTTGCAAGAAGTCTTGCCTCAAGGCCAAACTTCTTCTCGATGTGTTTGAACTCTACCAGTGGTGTGTGTCCGATCAGTTCCAATGTTCCTTCATAAATATTTGCCATTTTATTATCCTCCAATTTACTCTCTCTGATTTAATCCCTTATTTTCATACTTCTTTAGTAGGAATTATCTGTTGTTATGAATATACACCCTTTCCCAAACGCTGTCAACTACTTTTTACCATATTATTTTATACCCCTAAAAAAATACACGACACTCCTTATATTTTACTCCGCTTTGCCACAATTAAGACTCCAAAATTTTAACAGAGCCAGAAACTGCACAAAATTCGTAACGTATTCTATAAGAAGCATCGTGTATTTTTATCTATATGTGTATGAAAAACCCTCCGACTTTATTACTCGTCATCCTCATCGTCATCATCGTCCGCATCCTCACCGAGCAAAGCCTCTTTTAAAGTTCTCCAGCCAAGGACTGCACACTTCACACGCGCCGGCATATGGGCGATATCGCGGAGTGCCGATGCCTCCTCAAGAGAATCAATCTCCTCCTCGCTGGCATCGCCTTTGATCATTTTCATAAAGATTTTCCCCATCTGCAGGGCCTCTTCTTTTTTCTTTCCGACAATCATGCCAAGCATGATATCTGCGGAAGCCTGGGAAATCGCGCATCCGTCCCCGACAAATGCACCATCGGTAATCGTGTCGCCATCCGTCTTTAATTTCAGGAAAATATCATCCCCACAGCTCGGGTTGACACCCTCAAGAACAATGTCGGCGTCCGGCAGATCATGCTTGAATTCCGGCCGTACATTATGCTCAGTTAAGATTTCATTATAAAAGCTTCTATTTTCCATATCCCATCCGCTCCCTTACGCTTGCGATACTCTTTACAAAAAGCTCTGCCTCTTCTTCCGTATTATAAAACATAAAGCTTGCACGTGTGGCTGATCCGATTCCAAGATGCTGCAGCAAGGGCTGTGCACAATGATGTCCCGCCCGGACACATATTCCATCTGCAATCAGGATTTCACTGACATCATGCGGATGTACTTCATCAATCGTAAATGTCAGAATTCCCGTATGCTCTTCCGGCAGATCTGATCCCAGTACATGAACATGCGGCAGCTCTCTAAGACCATCCAAAGCACGCTTTGTCACCTTAAGCTCCTGCTCCTGCATTGCAGCAAATCCAATTTTCTGCACATAGTTGATTGCCGCATACAGTCCGATTGCTCCTGCAGCATTCACCGTACCGGCCTCGAATTTGTGTGGAAGCTCTGCATATTTTGCGCCTTCTCTGCTCACAGACTCAATCATCTCACCACCTGTGAGAAATGGCGGCATCACTTTTAATAATTCTTTCCTTCCATATAAGACTCCGATTCCCATCGGTCCGAAGATTTTGTGCCCGGAAAAGGCAAAAAAATCTGCATCCAGTTCCTGTACATTGACTGCCATGTGTGGCGTACTCTGTGCGCCGTCTACCACAACAACCGCATTTTTCTCATGCGCCATCGCTGCAATTTCCTTCACCGGATTCACTCTGCCAAGCACATTCGATACCTGCGTAATGGCAACAATTCTGGTTTTCTCCGTAATCTGCTCCCGTACCTCGTCCAAATTAAGGGAACCATCCTGCCGGCACTCCATGAACCGCAATACCGCGCCTGTTGTTCTTGCCACCATCTGCCAGGGAAGCAGGTTGCTGTGATGCTCCATAATGGATACTAAGATCTCATCCCCTGCCTTTACATGACTTAAGCCGTAGCTGTATGCAACCAGATTGATGCTTTCCGTTGTGTTTCTGGTAAAAATGATTTCTCTTACCGATTTTGCTCCAATAAAATCACACACTGCCTTACGGGCATCTTCATACATCTGCGTTGCTTCAATGCTAAGGGGATAATTTCCCCGTAACGGATTGGCATTATGCTCTTTATAGAACTCTTCTTCCGCATCAAGGACAGCCTGCGGACGCTGCGAGGTTGCTGCATTATCAATATAAATCCAGTCATGCTCCATGCCAACGTCCTTCCGAAATCCCCGGGATGTCAGCAGGGGAAAATCGCTCCTGTAATCTGTCATATGCTGTTCCCTCCCAGTTCTTCGTCAATCATTGCGGTAAAAGCTTCGTCTGCAATAAGGCTCTTTAAACGCTCAATACCAGCTCTTGCCATCATATTTTCTGCCTGTTCCCTGCTGATCCCTCTGCTTGCCAGATAGAACCGTGTATCCTCATCCAGCTCTCCAATCGTTGCGCCGTGGTTACCTACTACATTTTCTTCGGAACAAAGAATCACCGGAACCGTCTTATTCTCCACGTCCTCGCCCAGCATCAGCACGGTTTCCTGCTCGTTTCCTACGGAATCAGAAGCCCCTGTCTTAAAATCAATCGTTCCCCGGAAAATCTTCTTCGCTCCATCCCGCAGGGAGCCCTGTACATTAATTTCACTTTCCGTACATCTGCCCAAATGGTTGACTACCTCATTCATATCAATGACATGGGTATGCTCTCCAATATATCCGATATCACTCTTAAAGCTGCTTTTCTCACCCTTTAAATCGATCGCTGTGTCCGAATAAATATCGCCTTTTCCAAGATAAACCTGAACCAGTTCGATACGGGCATTCTTTTCACAGAATCCCTGAATGGTATTGTATACAAGAGAATTCTCTGCGCTGTGCTGTAACTGGATGAGACGGACATGCGCTCCCTCCTCCAGAGTCAGACTCGTGTACACGGCAAGCTTATTCTCCGGCGTATAATCCATATAAACGGTGATCCGCTCGTCCTTTGCCGCATGAATATTAAATTTCTTACTGCTGTATTCTCCCTCTCCCTGAACGGAAAAATGGACAGGTTCTTCTTTCACCGCCACATTTTCTTCCGGAAGTACGGTTGTATGTTCCATATCCCAGGGAAGCTTTGTCTCATTGACCTTCAGCCAATTCCAGGTCTTCGATGGGAGCTTATTGATCATCATATCTGTCATGGCCTTCTCTCCTTATCCTATGCTGCCCTTCATTTCAAGGCGAATCAGATTATTCATTTCTACGGCATATTCCAGCGGAAGCTCTTTTGACACATTATCTGCGAATCCGCTGACAAGAAGCGCCCTGGCATCTTCCTCACTCATGCCTCTGGACATTAAGTAAAATACGGCATCATCACTGATACTTCCGATCTTTGCTTCATGTCCTACGGCTGCATCCTTTGTCCGGATGTCCATAGCCGGTATCGTATCCGAACGGGACTCGGAATCCAGCATCAGGGACTGACAGGAAACCGCAGATTTCGACTTCTTTGCTTCCTTATTAATCACCACACTGCTCCGAAAGGTGCTGATTCCACCACCTTTACTGATGGAACGGGTATTCATATAAGAGCTTGTATTCGGCGCGGCATGGACCACCTTCGCACCGGTATCCAGATTCTGTCCTTTTCCGGCAAAGGTTACACCGGTAAATTCCATCCTGGCGCCCTCTCCCTTTAAGATACTCATCGGATACAGACAGCCGACATGGGAGCCAAACGAACCGGAAACCCATTCAATCGTACCACCTTCCTCTACAACTGCTCTTTTTGTATTGAGGTTATACATATTTTTAGACCAGTTTTCAATGGTCGAATAGCGCAGCTTTGCATTTTTCTTCACATAAAGCTCCACGCATCCGGCATGAAGATTGGCTACGTTATATTTAGGAGCCGAACATCCTTCGATGAAATGCAGGCTTGCACCTTCATCCACGATAATCAAGGTATGCTCAAACTGTCCTGCACCTTTGGCATTCAGACGGAAATAGGACTGCAGCGGAATGGATACCTGCACTCCCTTCGGCACATAAACAAAGGAACCGCCGGACCACACTGCTCCATGCAGTGCTGCAAACTTGTGATCCCGTGGTGTAACCAGCTTCATAAAATACTTACGCACCATATCCGCATATTCACCCTTTAAGGCGCTTTCCATATCCGTATATAAGACACCCTCTGCTTCCACTTCCGATTTTACGTTATGATAAACCAGCTCGGAATCATACTGGGCACCCACACCGGCTAAGGACTTCCGCTCTGCCTGCGGGATTCCCAATCGTTCAAAGGTATCCTTGATATCCTGCGGTACATCCTTCCATGATCCCTGCATCCTGGTATTCGGCCGTACATAGGTGGCAATATGGTCAATGTCCAGACCATCGATGGAGGGTCCCCAGTTGGGAACGGGCATTTCATTATAAATTTGCAGGGATTGAAGACGAAACTGCTGCATCCACACAGGATCATCCTTTTCCTTCGACAGTTTATCCACAATTTCCGGAGTCAGACCCTCCTCCATACGATAAGCATCTTTTTCTTCATCACGGATATCATAGATGCTGCGGTCAATATCATCTACCTGACTTTTTTCTCTCATTTTACGCACACCTTTCTTTCCGGAATTCATGGCTGTCCCAAACCTCATCCGGAACTATTTTTACCCGGCACTAATTGACTGCTGTGAACTCCTCAAATCCCTTTTCATTAATTGTATCTACCAGAGAAGCATCTCCGTTTCTGACAATTTTCCCTTCCTCCATGACATGGGTAACATCCACCTGCAGGGATTCCAGAATTCTCGTACTGTGCGTAATAATCAAAAGACTTCCCCTGCACTGCTCCTTATATAGCTGGATTCCTTTGGAAACCGTCCGTACAGCATCGACATCAAGACCGGAATCCGTTTCATCCAGAATCGCAAGCCTGGGCTCTAACATCAGCATCTGCAGAATCTCCGCTTTCTTTTTCTCTCCTCCGGAGAAACCGACATTCAGATCACGCTCTGCATAGGACTCATCCATGGAAAGCAGCTTCATCGTCTCGGAAAGCTTTTTCTTAAAGTCCCACAAGCGGATCCGCTTTCCTGATTTTTGCTCCAAAGCACTACGGATAAAGGAACTCAGCGTCACTCCGGGCACCTCGATCGGATTCTGGAAGGATAGGAAAATTCCCTTCTTTGCACGCTCATCCACTGACAGCTCTGTAATATCTTCTCCATCAAAAAGAATACTGCCGGAGGTAACTGTATAACGGGGATGTCCTGTAATGGCATACCCCAATGTTGATTTACCTGTTCCGTTCGGTCCCATCAGCACATGCGTCTCATCACTTCCGATGGAAAGGTCCACTCCGTCCAGGATTTCTTTATCTTCTACATTCACATGTAAATCTTTAATTTCTAACAAAGTATGTTTTGACATTTGTTTTTCCTCCTGCTTCGCATCCGCTTGGTTTTCTCTGAGGCTCATTATATACCCATTTACCTACCGTGTAAATAGGTTAATTGGATAAATAGTATTTTTGTCTCTTTATATTTTCACACGCTGTATCATCACACTCTCTCATAAACTAAAAGCAGGGTTCCATCCTCTACCGATACCATTGCGTTCTGACCGATAAAGGAATTGCTTACGCCCAACGTAAAATCAGAGGTCAGACTCCCGACATATTCATACTTAAGTCCCCGTATCACTACACCGTCCGCCTTGTCACTCAGACAGATCACCGACAGACTTCCCTTAAGAGCAGAAGAAAATGTTTTGCAGCCGTTCCACAAAATTTCCATCCGGATGCCGTCACCCATCATCTGGATCTGGCAGCCCTTCTTTGCATACAGACTCATCAACTGCACATTGGCAAAGGTATGGGAACCCCGTGCCCCGCCACAGCCACCATAAATCAGAATTTCATGGTATCCCTTTTCATAAGCCTTCGCTACCGCCAGCCCCATATCCGTGTCATCCTTTTCAACCGGAACAACCTCATGCGGAATCTCTCCGATTGCCGCTTTAACTGCTGCTTCCGTCAATATATCATTATACTTAATGGAATCCAGATCTCCTACCAAAAAATCCGGACGCAGCTTATTTTCCAATAAAAATCCCAGACCGCCATCAGCAGCAATGACATAAATATCCTTTTTCATTTCCGGCTTACGGCATCCGCTTCGGCAGGTTGTACAATCGTGCGTGCAGCTTTCCTCCCGTGCTCCGTAGCCTGCCCATCTAAGCAATGCAAGTAATTGTGCGGCTTCATTTCCCATCGGTGAAGCACCGATGATGATAGCCTGTTTATATTCTCTGGCAATCTGATTCATGACGGATTTCCTATCCTTTTGTTATTGTCCTTGTAACTGTTCAGCACCCCATTCGTAAAACCGTTGCTAACGCTTAATAAAGGAAGGATCTTCCTCAATCAGCTCAATAAATGCCTGTGCAACATCCGGATCGAACTGTGTTCCCTTTCCATTCTCCAGTTCTCCGATGGCATACTCCACACTTAGCTTTTCCTTATAGGCTCTGCGCGATACCATGGCATCAAAGCTGTCACACACCGCAAGAATTCTTCCGAGAATCGGAATCTCCTTTCCCTTGATTCCATTTGGATAGCCCTTTCCGTCATAGCGCTCATGATGGGATAGAACTGCCGGAATCACATAGTTCATATGAGGCAGAAAACGAATCATCTCAACCGATTTTTCCACATGGGTTTTAATCACCTCATACTCTTCCTTCGTAAGCTTTCCCTTCTTCTTTAAGATATCATCCTGAATGCCGATCTTACCAATATCATGAAGCAGTCCTGCTACCCTTGCTGTCTGAATATCCTCCTTTGGAAGTCCCAGCTTCATGGCAAGCCTCTCTGCATATTTTGAAACATTTTCAGAATGCTCAAAGGTAAAGGAATCTTTGGCATCAATTGCTGCCATAAGAGAAAAAATGGTCGGCGATACCTGATTATACCACTTTTCGTTGTCCTGCTTCTTTTCCTCTAAATCTTCCTTTTCATAAACCTCAATACAATTCTTGCCGTTTTCTTTCGCATAAAATGAAGCCTGTCTGGCCTGCCGGAATAACTCTGTCGCATTTTCCGCAATCAGAATATCACAGGCAATTCCAATACTGAGGGTAATAAGCTGAATTACTTTCGGCTTATCTTTTGTTGTTTCGAGCATTACAGTCTGAATCTGCTTCGCAAAGGCGATCAGATTGTCCTTGCGGTTATCCGGCATAATAATCAAAAACTCATTGCCTCCCACACGAAATATCTGTGTATCTCCATCTGTAAGCTTCCGCATCTGTTCTGCTACCCAATGCAGGACTTCATCACCTGTACTTTCTCCATACAGATCGTTATACAGTTTAAAGTTATCAATGTCCAGATAAATCATCCCGGCAGTATGGATCCGGATATCCAGTTTTTCAAGACATTCGCGGCAGTAATTCCAGTTATATAAACCGGTCAGTCCATCATGGATCGACACCTGATACAGTTTTTCATAGGCGTGAATACTCTTCAGCACACCGGATACACTGTTTCCGATCTGCCGGATGCAATCCACTTCATCATAAATAAACCGGTTCTTTCTATAAAGCTCTACATATAAAAATCCATAAACCTGATTATCGTATTTAAAAACAGCAGCGGCAGGGTCCTTATAAATCCTGTCACTGTTGCAGAATCCACGGATCTGTGCTTCTACTTCCCCGGTTAACAGCTGTCTTCCATTCTCTGTATAATCTGTAAAATGTCCTTCTTCTTCTTCAATAATATGCACATGGGAACCCGTTACCGCAGCACTTAAGGTATCTCGGATCATCTGATACAGGATCTTTTTGCTCACAACAGATGTCACTTCATCCTGAAACTCTGTCAGATGATCCACAATATATTTCTTCTTTTGCAACAGGGTATATTCCACTCTTTTCTTTGCAAAGGCTAAAATCAAAACACACCACAGACATTGCGCAATAACAAATACAATAATGGTCTGCCGATCAAAACCTTTCATCTGTACAGATAAAATATGATTCATATTCCAATCAAAAAACAGGATTGGAAGGAATGCAACAATCGCTGCAGTAAAATATACAACCCCGGCAATAATCCGTGACGAAAGTGAAAAGAGATACTGCTTGTAAATCACATAGACAAGGCAGACTGCCATGCATACACCGCCAAGTGCATCCAGGGATAAATTTTTGCCCCATGGCAAAAGACAGCAGACATTTCCTGCAAAGAGCAACAGGATTCCCAAAAGCAGGGGACCCAGCTTACGGCGGTATTCATAACGTGTCCCGATTTTATTATGGGCAAGGACTGTCACATAGACTATGAGCACTATTTCTGCTGCAATCCATAGCCACATCCCGCCTCTTGGATGATATACATAAAAAATAGTTCCATCCGGTAATACCTGCATTTCAGGAACAGGAAGAAGACAGCCTGTAAATGCATTCAGAATAAAAACTGCCAGAGTTAGCAGCATACAGACATTCAACAGCTTTGTCTTTCCTGTAATTTCAAGGACACAAAAAAGAAATCCATAAACCGCTATGGGTATAATAAACAGACCAAGCATCGAAAACTGATACCAGAATGCTGCCCCCGGACTGATTTGCAGACGCATCAGCATAGATCCCATAGTCCAGCACAGAAGTGCCGTCAGGATCATTCTCAGATAGCGTATTACCTTTTCATCCCTTGGAATACTGATAAAGCAGGATGATAAAAACAGGTAACACGCAAAAGTTCCTATCGAAATAACAATATAAAAATTTCCATTCATCAACAGGTTCATTAAGCTTCCCATTATTCAAGTCTCCTGTCTTTGTAATTTACACATCCCCACAATTCAATGAAAATATACTATAAACTGCAAAATATGTAAAGTAGAAAGAGACAGTTCCAGGACCTCTTTTCCAAGCTCTGTGATCCGATATATTTGTCAAGTTCCATTTATATCAACTGAAAAGCCACTATACCCATAGTTTGATCTGTTTATTCGCCTATCCAGAATGCATAGTCCGTTTTTGTTGTTCCATCACAGAAATATGCTTTTGCATATATCTTGTTCCTCGTACCGGGTTTTATCTTTACATTTTCCCACACAAAAACAGTGCTCTCCTTATTAGGACACTCACAGCGAGATATTCTGCCGAGCGAAACATCATTTATGCAAAGTTCCACAGTATCCGCATTTGAATAAACCTTTACAAAAGGCACATCACAAGCCCTGTATTCATGCCTGTGTTCCGTTATATAAACGGTTTTTTCGCTGCTCCATACGGATCTGTAAAAGAAGTATGCATCCTTGGGAACACGCTCCCTTGTACAAAGCCCCTTGTCATTCTGCGATTTTGTATCTCCCTCTACCCGTTCATAAGACGCAAAATCGAACATACACCATATAAATTGAGCCCACAGGTACTTCCTGACTGAGAATTGTTTCCACAGAATCTCATGCAGCTGTGACTGATAATTCTCATAATGCCGTACTCCGACAGGATCTATATCGCTCTTCCAATCCACATTATCCTTGTGCTGCGAAATCGCACCACCACCACCATATTCAGAAAGGCAGACAGGGCGCTTTTCCTTTTCGTTGTGGTATAGGTCAAGCCATTTGCCAAATTCCTCGGCACTACCTGCTTCCTTGTACCAGCCGAAATAACGATTATACCCGACTACATCGGCGGGAAGCTCTAAAAATCTTCCATAAAACTGATTATCGGCAAAGGTTTTCAGCCTTGTATCATCCTCTTCACAGGCAATTTTATAAAGCTCATTGTAAAGCTCGAATATTTCATCGGTCATCTGATGAAGCTCATTAGACAAGCCCCAGACAATAACAGACGGGTGATTATAATTCTGTCTTATAAGCTCACGAAGCTGTTGCTTTGCATTATCGGCAAAGCCGTTTGAGAGGGCATGAGTATCGCTTTCGTCATCAGACATTTTATTGACGATACCTATTTCCGTCCATACGCACAGGCCAAGTCTGTCACATAAGGAATATTCATGGTCACAATGCTGGTAATGAGCCATTCTTACAGCGGTACACCCCATATCACGAATGATATGATAATCACGTTCACGCTGAGCATCGCTCATTGCCCAGCCTGATTCATAGCTGTCCTGATGATAGTTCACACCATGGAGCGGATATGATTTTCCATTGAGAAAAAAACCTTTATCTGCGTCTATCTGATATGAGCGTATTCCAAACTTTTGTTCAACAGCATCAACAGGTTTTCCATCATAAAATAAGGTTATATCTGCACGATAAAGGGCTGGATCGTTTACTCCGTTCCATAACTTCGGATAGTTAATTTCACCTGAAAGCATTATCCTGTCTTTGTCTGCTCTGCCAAAAAGCTCCTCCACAAGTTTCCCCTGCGGATCATATATTTTAGCCTTAGCTTCTGCAATTTCGGCTTTATCCAGTTTGACAAGAATGTTTATATTCGCAGCAGATTCCGAAATATTGTGAGGCATTATATATACCCCGCAGGAGCCACTGTCATTCAGGGCAATATGAACGGGATCAACTATAATCAGTTTGACTCCCCTATACAAGCCGCCCATTTTGGTAAAATCACCCTGATCAGCTATCGGTGCAATATAGTTGGTTGGAGCATTGGATACGATTACAGCTATCAGGTTATCTTTGTCAGCACATATATAGTCCGTTAAATTGAACCTGAAAGCAGAATATCCCCCACTATGCTTCCCTACAAATCTGCCATTTATATAGACTTCCGCAACAGTATTTGCGCCTTCAAATTCCAGATAGACCTCTTTTCCTTCACATTCTTCAGAACTCAGAACCAGACTTCTACGGTAACATACAGACCCATGGTAGTAATCACCCCTGTTTTCGCTCATATCCATAGTTCTGCCTGCGCCGTCCTCTGAATTATATGTATGCGGCAGCACAACAAACTGCCATGACGTATCCGCATACTCAGGAGAAATAGCATCTTTTTTTGATATGCCTATTTCATCCTGAAGCTTGGTAAATTTCCAAAAATTGTTGAATTCCCTGATTGTTCTCAAATAACCGCCCCTTTGATTTTTTAATTTTTAATAGATTATAATGCTTGTTGACAGGCGAAATCAATGGATGATATTATTACAATATAACAATTTTAGCATAATTAGTGAGATATTTATGAAATTTTCCGACTATCCGATAATAGGAAAAGAGGGTTGTCTTCCTGTTTATCTGGTGAGCGTAGGGCTCAACGAATGGCAATATCATGTCATTTGCGAAAACGGTGATAATTATGCCAAGGCTCTTTATTGTACAAAAGGCAGCGGCATTCTTATCATAAATGATGAGAAGCATATAATAAATCCGTATACTGCTTTCTTTATTCCTGCCGGCTGTCCGCATGAGTATTATTCGACAGACGATTCATGGGACACACATTGGATAAAGCCTTCTGGAGACTCCTGTATCGAAATGCTTAAAGCTCTCGGCTTTGACAAGCCTAAAATCTTTCCACTTCCTAAGAAAGAAATAACATATCTTGATCACTGTTTCAGATGTATGCACGAGGCACTCCTGTCTGACAGGGTTGATGGAAATTTCAGAGCATCCGGTTATTTATACAGCTTTTTTATTGAACTGAGCCGTCTTGCTACAATAGGAAAAGGCAGTGTACAAATAAGTCCTGCGCTAACAAAAGCAATCGCTTACATTGATGAAAACTATATGAAACAACTCGATCTTAATTCCATAAGTGAATCTGCAGGTGTTTCTTCACAACATTTGTGTAGATTATTCAGACAGACCTTGAACTGTCGACCAATGGAATACATCACAAAGCGTAAGATACAGGCCGCTAAAATACTTCTGACGGAAACACAGCAAACTATCGAACAAATAGCTGAAGAAACAGGCTTCTGTGACAGCAGCTACTTTTGTAAAATTTTTAAAAGAAACGAGTGTATTACTCCTTCTCAATTCAGAAATACAGAATAGCTTCCTGTATAATTCAAAGTGTAGAGAGTAAATGATTTTACAAAAATAGATACCTAAGTTAAACTGTCATTGCTGACCGGCCAGTTAGCAAATGAGCAAAATAAGGAAGGTATCTACAAATGAATTCTACACAAAACAAGAAGATTCAAAAAGGCTCCGTGCATATCGGTGCCGACTTTTCCGATAAATGCCGTGCGATACCCCATATGGCTGGCTGCCGTCAATAAATTTGCCGGAGCCCCACCGGGATTTTGCTCAAAAAGCCTGTTGCTCGCTTCTGTATAAGCAGACTCGGTAAAATCAATAAGCAATTCACCTAAGGCTACAACATCAAATTTTTCCTCACTCTTTACATTTACGTCTTTCACCCGAACCTCGCTATTCATAAAATTTAGGTCCGGCCAGACAGCCCCCTGTCTGCCGGACCCATACACTATCATTTCATATCAAGTTTTGTTCTTTTTTCTTTGCATCAAATAATATACTGATCCAGATATTTTTTACTTAATGACAAAGAATCCAAAATGGACTTCTGATCCTTTTCAAAAGCTTTATCCTCGATCTCCACACATACATTTCCATCATATTGTATATCCGTAAGAGCGGATATAAACTTTGACCAGTTAACATCTCCAAGGCCCGGAATTTTAGGAGACATATAGCTTAACGGATAATCCATGGTTCCCACTTCTTCCAGTCGGTTCTTAAATAATTTGATATCCTTACAATGTACATGGAAAATCTTATCGCGGAATTTGTATATGGGTTTGATATAATCGATCATTTGCCAGATAAAGTGGGATGGATCATAATTGATTCCAAGATTATCATCCGGCAGCAGTTCAAATACCTTTTTCCAATTAGAAGGAGAAGTCATCAAATTCTGCCCACCCGGCCACTGTTCCTGACCAAATAGCATAGGACAGTTTTCAATGGCAATCCTGATTCCATGCTCTTTTGCAAATATCAGCAAAGGAGGCCATACCTCTTTTACCAGCTTTAAATTATCTTCAACACTTTTGTTCTGATCCCGTCCGATAAAGGTTGTAACTGTATCAACCTTCAATTTTTCTGCAGCTAAGATCACATGCTTCAGATGCTCGATACATCTTTCGCTTTTGGCCGTATCCGCGTTCAAAATATTAGGATAATAAGCCAGGGCAGAGATTTCTACCTGTGCATCATGACATAACTTTAAAATTTCCTCCGCCTTATCATCATCCAGATCTTCCACATCAATATGGCATACGCCTGCATATCTTCTCTCTGCCTCTTCGTGAGGCCAACATGCAACTTCAACGCAAGAATATCCCATATTCTTAGCTGTGCTTATGACTTCTTCAAAATTACTTTTATCTAATATTGCACTTACAAAACCAAGCTTCATTTCTACCATACCCCTTTAAATTCTGTATTCTGTTTTCAGACAGGAACCTCTGTATTCTTTCTGGCGGACTCCAGATTTGCAAAAATAACCTTCATTGTCTGCAATGCACTTGCCCCATCAGATTCCGGCTGCTTTTCCCTGCAGATGGCATCCACAAAACTGTCGATCACATAAGACTTGTTCTGATTGTCATTTGTCTGGATGGTATCGACCTTATAAAAAACCTGTTCTCCATCTGGCTTTAACACCTGTATGGAAAAGGAAGGATCTTCATATATTTTCATAATGCCTTTTGTGCCATAGATTCTTGTGGAGTTATCTTCTTCACCATAACAGGTCCAGCTTGCAATCATTGTTCCAACAATATTTCCCTCCAGTGTATAAATACAGATAGCATTATCATCTACGTCGATCTTCTCTCCGTTTTCTTTACATTTGTGCAGGGTTTTAAGAGAACAATATGTTTTTATGATTTTTTTCCGGGTAAGATATTGTATCAGGTCTGTTTTGTGAACCCCCAGATCTGCCATGGCACCCATGCTGGCCTTTTCCCTGCTGAAAAACCAGGTATTTGCACCAGAATCAACGCTCCATGTTTCCGGCCCGCCATGCCCGAAGGTAGTCCTGAATGTGATAATATCTCCTATTTCGCCCTGCTGCAGTAATTCTTTTGCCTTAATATGCGTCTTTGTGAAACGTTGATTATGGCCGATCATTAAGATTCTGTTATTTTCTTTTGCGGCTTCCACCATACTTTCACACTCTTCATAGGAGACTGCCATCGGTTTTTCACACAAAACATGCTTGCCTGCCTTTAAAGCCTTTACAGAGATCTCGGCATGAAACTGATTTGCGGTACAGACACTGACAGCATCTATGGACGGATCAGCCAAAAGCTCCTCATAGCTTTCATATGCCTTGCACCGGTAATGTTCTGCAAGCTCTTTTGCCCTGTCAAAATTAAGATCATAAATACCTTCTATGGTCACGTTTTCATTTTGTGAATATTCAGGCAGATGTCTTGTCTGTGCAATCCTACCCCCACCAATTATTCCGATTCTAACCATAAGTTTTCTCTCCTGTTACATTAAATTTCAAGGCCCTTCATCTTTTTGTAGTTTTCAAAGCTTAAGCGGATGCTGTCAAAAATATCCAGTTTGGTATAATCCTGCTCCAAAAAAACATATTCCGCATTTACAGCATTACCTGCATCAATCAATCCCTGAATATCCAGAATTCCGGTTCCGATCTCTGTAAACTCTTCATGCCGTACAGCCTGATCTACCTCATCGGAAGTAACAAACCTGCTTTCATCCAATTTACTCCAGATATTCATATGTTCCTTTTCTGATGCCGGAAAGTCCTTTTGATGTAGACATTTCACACGGGTCCCGTATCTATGGATTACCTCAATAGGATCGATCATTCCTCTGCTCACCCAATATGCGTCTTCCTGGATACCTACCAGATCCGGTGAGGTTCCTTCCACAATAATATCCATAATGGCTTTTCCATCTACCTTTTTAAAATCCCAAAAGTGATTATGATATAAAAATTTTAAACCATTGCTTCTGCAGATCTCGCCCACCTTATTGTATGCTTCACAGCTGGAATACACATTGTCTACAGACGTAAAATATTCTGCTGCCAAAACCAGATATCTGCACCCTGCATCAGCATAATATTCTGCAGTTCTTTTCATATGATCCAGGTTACGGATCATTGCCGTTGCTCTTTCATAGCACCCAAGATGTGCACTGATTATTTTTACGCCTGTATCTTCTGATAACCGCCGCAGTTCCCTGGAAGTATATCCAAAACATTTTATCTCATTGTCCGAGTTGTGATTATAGGTTTCTGCATAACGGTATCCTATCTCTGACATGGTTTTTAAGGTGTTTACAGGATCTTCCATAAATTTTTCTCTTACTGTATATAACTGTAATCCGACTTTCATATCATACCTCCACGTTATTTACTTTCTTTTTTCTTTTTGGAAACCAGAAACTTTGTAGAAAGAACATCTGTGATAATAGCAATAATCAACAGAATTCCCTTTACAACATACTGCCAGTTTGAATTAACACCTAATAAGTTTAATCCATTATTTACCACACCAACGACCAGGCAGCCAAAGACAGTTCCAACTACGGTAGCAGATCCGCCACTTAAAGGAGTTCCACCGATTACACAGGCTGCAATGGCATCCAGCTCTATATTCACTCCAGCTCCCACCTGTGCAGAAGCGGTTCTTGCCGTTAATACAATAGCTGCTACGGCAGCACAAAATCCCATGATCATATAAGCTTCGTAGCGCACCTTTTTTACATTGATACCGCACACTCTGGATGCCTCTCTGTTTCCTCCGGCCGCTAATACATGACGTCCCATCTTTGTCCGTTTAATAACGAAGCTTCCGACACAGACCATCACAAGCATAATAAGAACCGAAACCGGAATTCCGGCAATTTTTCCCTGTCCGATAAAATTGAAGGAAGCTGGCAGATTTATAATGGGACTCATGCCGGTAATAAGATAAACCGCACCTCTGAAAATATTGGAAACAGCCATAGTGACCACAAAGCCCGGAACATTAAAAGTATTAATAATAAAAGCATTTAACGAGCTACAACACATTCCTATGATAATTCCTACTATAATTGCAATAGGAACGGCTACTCCTGAGACCATCAGCTTAGCTACAACCACACCTACCAGTGCCATGACAGAACCAACGGAAAGATCCAGATCACCACATGCAATAATGACACAAAAACCGGTTCCGACAATTACCGTTACTGCAACCTGACGCAAAACGTTCATAATATTGTAGCTCGTTAAAAAGGCCGGGGACAAAAAGGACATGATAACTGCAAGAATCACAACAATGAGTGCTGCCTTATTGCTCTTTGTTAATGTATCTACTAAAACCTTGATTTTTTTCTTTTCTTTCATAATTAACCACCTTTAAGCTTTTTATTTGACACCGAACGCATAGGTCATTAAATCTTCCTGCGTCGTTTTATCCGGTTCGGTTTCATGTACAATCCTTCCGTTTCGAACCACACAAATCCTATCACTCAATGCCAAAATCTCAGGAAGTTCTGAGGAAATAAGTATAATTGCCATTCCCATTCCTGCTAATTCTTCCATAATCTTGTAAACCTCTTGTTTTGCGCCTACATCTATTCCCCGCGTAGGCTCGTCCATAATAATGACACGTGGATTTTTCAGAATCCACCTGGAAATAATTACCTTTTGTTGATTTCCTCCACTTAACTGCCGAATCAGATCATTTGGTGTATTACACTTTATTGACAGCTTTTTGGAAACGCCATCATACATTTCCTTTTCTCTCCTGGAAGGAATATATCCCAGGAACTTACATATGTCAGGTATTGAAGGAAGGGTTGAATTGTTCATAACGGAAAGAGTTGCGATTCCTCCGCTGGTAAGTCTGTCCTCCGTAACCATGCCAATGCCTGCATTTACAGCCGCTTTAGGGGAAGTAATATGCAGACTCTTTCCATTCAGGAACACCTCTCCTGCATCTACAGGGTCAAGACCGTAAAGCCCTCTCATAATTTCAGTTCTTCCTGCACCCATAAGACCGGAAAATCCTAAGATTTCCCCCTCGCGAACCTGGAAGCTCACATTATCAAAAACACCCTGCCTGGTAAGTCCTTTTACCTCCAATACTGTTTTTCCGATATGTGCTTCCTTTGCAGGATATACATTTTCCAGTTTTCTTCCTGCGATCATTTCAATTAGGGCTTCCTCATTAACTTCCTCCACCGTTTTATTGCAGATCAGATTTCCATCTCTCATAACTGTAATTTCATCACATATTTCCAAAATCTCATCCAACTTATGGGAGATAAAAACCACTGCCACTCCCTTTTTCTTTAACTTCCTGATGATCTTAAATAAAAGCTCGATCTCACTGGATGCCAACGCAGAGGTGGGCTCATCCATGATAATAATCTTGGAATCATAGCTTAAGGACCTGCATAATTCAATAAGCTGCATCATTGCAACAGAAAGTTCATTAACCTTTGTTTTGGGATTTATATGGATATCAAGACTTTCCAAAAGCTCCTCTGTTGCCTTATATCTGCTTTTCAAATTGATTGATCCATATCTGGAAAATTTTTTTTCTCTTCCAAGCCAGATGTTCTCTGCCACATCCATGGTTGAAACAAGGCAGATCTCCTGGTGGATCATGGATATGGAATTGTTAAGAGCATCTGCAGGGCTCTTAAATTTAACCTCCTTCCCATTCAGATAAATCTTGCCGCTGTCTTTTTCATGAATTCCAAGCAAAATTTTCATTAAGGTAGACTTGCCAGCGCCGTTTTCGCCTACTAATGCATGGACTGTTCCCGCTTCCAGTTTAAAATCAATATTTTTCAAAACGCTTACACCATAAAACGATTTTGAAATATTTTTCATATAAAGCAATGGACTGCTCATACTTACTACCATGCCTTTCTACTAAATAAGTTTCATTCTGTATCTAAGCTTATAGAGTTATTACAGAAAATAATAACTCTATAAGCTCTACATTCTATTACTCTGTTTTTGTGTACTTATTGGCTGCAAAGTCATCTACATTACTTGCATCTACAAGCTCGATTACTGCATCACCCATGGAGTAAACAGTTACGCTGCTATTCCAATTTCCCAGAGTAACATCTCTGGTAACCTCTGCATACTGCTTTGCCATCATTCCCAGATAATTACCGGTAGTTGCCAGCATATCCCCATTACGGATAAAATCAAGAACACCTTCGTCACCGTTACTTCCGGTGATCAGAATATCTCCATTCTTTTCTGCGGAGATAACGGTATTAACAACTCCCATTGCCATGGTGTCATCTGCACATCAAATGATATTTAAATCCGGATATGCCTGTAACCAGTCTTCGGTTATTCTGGTAGCTTCATCTGCACTCCACTGTCCCCATGCCTCTGCAAGCAGATTGATTCTGTCAGGATTCTGCTCTGCCATTTCACGAATGTATTTCAATCTGGGAAGGCAGCGTGTAGTTTCTGGTTTTCCCTCTAATAAACACATATTCAATACAACATCAGGGTTTGCATCCAGATAACTCTGAATATAATCTCTCATCTTCATTCCCTGTGCGTCTTCATCCAGTCCAATGCAGTAAACGGTTTTTGCGTCGGAGTTGATACCACCGATATCTACTACCTTGATTCCGGCATTGATTGCTTCCTCATAAGCGGGAACAAGGCCTTCTGTATCATTTGGATTAATTACAAAAGTATCGTATTTACCTGATGCGATGGCTGTCTCGATCTGGGAGATCTGGGTTTCTGTGCTTCCGTTTGCATCAAAAACATCAATGTTTGTAAAAACAAAACTATCATCTTCTTCATCCATTTTCTGAAGATTTTCCTTCCAGGAATCTGTGTATAGCTTGTTACTTTCATTCAGAACCTCACAAAACCAAGCAACTCCATATTCCTTCACCTCAGGTGTGCTTTCCTCCTCTACCTGTGCAGCCTTTGTAGAGTCAGCTTCCTTTTCTACTGTCTGAGAATCCGAATTTCCACAGCCAGCAAACATGCCACATAATAATGTTAATAGTAACGCTCCAATAACTCTTCTTTCCATCTTCTACCTCCATATATATTTATTTTCAGAAAATAATAATTGTTTTTATCATTTTCTGTAAGTTCAAATTAATCTATTTAACCAAATATGTCAATACGGAACCCCATCATTATATCAATTTTTACTAAATGCACAATTTATCATTCTTCATTTTGTATATTTCTAATTAATATTATGTAATTATTTTCATAATATTTTCATTGCATTTTATTTTTATTTATACTACTATATAATTATTCTAGCAAATAGTCTTATTAAATTATAAAAATGAACATTGTCTATTGATATTTTCAGCTAAATGTTCTTTTCATTTCTGAAAATTAATGTTTATTTTTTAAATCATTAGAATCAGGGGAAACAAATTGAATGAGAAAAGCACTCGGAACCGGTAACATCCATGATGTTGCAAAAGAGGCCGGAGTATCCTTATCAACCGTATCCAGGGTTTTTAACCAGCCAGATACCGTCAAAAGGGAAACCAAGGAAAAAATCTTAAACGCAGCAAAAGCATTGGGGTATATTCCAAACATGCACATTTCAAGAGAATCTCTGGCTATCAATATTCCTACGATCAGCAATCCTTTTTACAGTGACATCTTAAATGGAGCCAAAGCATCTGCCAGCCAGCATCAGTACGACATGTTTATTACGCAGGAGTTTCTTACGGAAGACAATATTCTTTCCTATATGTCAGCTTTAAAAAGAAGTAATATCAAAGGGCTTATTATCCTGAATTCTTATCCGCGGAAAATATCAGATATTTTGAGAGAGCGGATCCCGTTGGTACAATGCTGTGAATATGAAGATGAAGATAATATTTCTTATGTAGGAATTGACAATCTGGAAGCAGCAGAAAAGGCTATGCAGCATATTCTTTCTACGAATCACAGAAAAGTTGCCTTGATTAACGGACCTGAGATATATAAGTATTCCCAGCTACGCTATACCGGATATTGTCAGGTTCTGCGAAATGCAGATATCCCCATCAACAGGAACTGGATCGTTCATCTTCCGGAAATTTCTGCAGAAATCGCTTTTGCATCAACTGTAAAGCTGTTATCTTCAAATCATGTTCCGGACGCTTTTTTTGTGGCATCGGATCTTTGCGCTGCTGCTGTAATCCGTGCAGCCAAATACATGGGATATGATGTGCCAAAAGATATTGTGGTAGTAGGTTTTGATAATATAGAAATTTCCAGCTTTATGATCCCTTCGATCACCACCATGAGCCAGCCCCGTTACCAGCTTGGTTATATTGCCTGTGATCTGTTGTACTCAAAAATTGAAAACCCTAAAGCAGATGTGCAGAAGGTTTTATTAGATTCAGAACTGATTATCCGGGAATCTACCATGCCAATCTAGAAGAGGAAGTTTTCCCGGACAATAACTATAGAATGTGCTATTTACTTGTGTTATACAGGAGGATCAGGAATGATCCTTAGGCTGCAGACCCTTTCCTTCCATAAAGGAAAAAACAGCTTCTCTATCGGGAATAGAAGGAATACCCCCTCTCTTTTGTACACACAGCGCTGCCACTGCATTACCAAAGGCAGCGCATTTTTTGTCTTCCCACTCTACCCAGTCTATGGATTGATTAAGAGATAAAAAGCAGCCCAAAAAAACTCCACAGTATCTTCAACGCAGGCAGCCGAAACAGAAAAAGCAGCCCGTTTGATAAGATTTTTTAGTTTGTTTGCCTGACGTCTGTTCCATTCTGCGTCAACAAGAAGCCCTAGACGTTCTTCAAAGCCTAATACATTATAGGATTTTGAATCGTTCAGCTGATTTTGAAATTCATCAGCCATAGCACTACAGTTCAGTGCTTTCAGTTTTTCGAAGGTAGATGCATTGATCATTCTACATCACCTCCGTTTCTGTATGCCGAGATGCCACGTGTAATACCATTGCTTCTTTTACTGCACGTTTGATTGGAGGAATCCGCATCAGAAGTTAACTTATCCTGTCCGTTTTAAGGATTGTAATAATACTCCTTAATGACGGTTGTACCGTAATGGTCAAAAGTTTTTCACAAGCTTTTTCAATTCGGCTGTTACCATACTTTTCGGCAGCCTTCATTAATCCGACGCAATACTTGTATCCCTGTTCCGGTTCTTTTTCGGAATAGAGAAAGTGATTTACAGTTTTTAATGTATGTGTTCCAATGTCCTCTGCCCAGCGCACAAACTCTTCCGGATTATAAGAAAGATACTTCTGGTGATTACGCAACGTAGGAGTCAATAGCTTTTTGAAGAAATCAAGTTTTACTTTCTTTGCATCCTTTCGTTTACTCTTCTTTACAGGAATTATTGTAGATAAACACAGAGTAACCATCGTTTCCAAAACAAAAGACAAAAAGTATATTCTGAATAGACTTTTTTCAATGAATCAAAATATTTATAAACCGAACACTGATTTTAATCTTAATTGATTATATTGAAATTTTGTCCCGAATAATATATAATATTCAGGACAAAAGGAGGTTTTCTATGGCAAATGGTTATTCAAAACAAATTCAGTTACGAATTCATGAATCACCTGAAGGAAGCATTTTTGTGAATTCTGATTTTGCTGATATTGCAGATACAGAAACTATCAGACGTAATCTTAATCGCCTGACAAAAGTTGGTATTCTCCGCAGAATTATAAATGGGATTTATGAAAAACCAAAATACAGTAAATTACTCGATGAATATGTAGCTGCTGATCCAGCTGCCGTTGCACATGCATTAGCCCGCAGTTATCATTGGACCATCGCTCCATGTGGGAACACTGCCCTTAATTTACTTGGACTATCCACTCAGGTAACGGCTGTCTGGTCCTATATCAGTGACGGACCATATAAAACCTATGAATGGAATTCTACAAAACTTGAATTCAAACACCGGACCAATAAAGAAATTACCGGTCTGTCCTATATGACAAGTCTGGTAATTCAGGCATTGAAAACATTAGGAAAAAATAATGTAACCCCGGAAGTTATCCAGATTCTTTCAACAAAACTCTCTTTATCAGAAAAACAGGCATGTCTGAAAGAAGCAACTGAATCCACCGACTGGGTTTATGATACAATACGACAAATATGCGGAGGTAATACACTATGAGAAAAATTGCATGTCTGCCAGATGATGACAGA
>ERZ779643.803-NODE-803-length-24408-cov-23.076253_pt1 | contig 24408 bp, 27 predicted proteins | sample MGYA00511564_ERZ779643 | MGnify/ENA primary metagenome ERZ779643 (study PRJEB29588, sample SAMEA2147114) | human gut metagenome | biome: human gut; feature: human-associated habitat; material: faeces | place: Denmark | collected 2008/2010 ... | reverse complement strand
TATGGACATTGGTTTGGAGAAGATTCGTGAGAAATGCCCTTTGTTCAATGAATGGGTAGAGCGGTTAATGAAGTGATACTTGACGAGTTTTACTGGGGCTATTTCTCGGCATCTTTCTTTTCATCAAGAAGTTGCAGAAGAATGTCGGAGGTGGCAGTCTGTAAGAAATCCCCCGTCGTCATCTGGTATACGGCAGCATCCCTTATCTCATGCATCAGATAAGGGAAATAGATGAAGTTGATGGATTCCTTCCACAGCAGCTTTCGTATATCTTCCAAATGGTTGATGATGGAAAGATTCAACTGCTCATTGTATCCTTGCTCCACGAAGAACGCATAACCACGCCACTGAGTGGGGAAGTTCCTGAACCTCAGTGCCTTTATCTTTCTTGTTCTACTAGCCATATTTCTTACTTAATTTTCTCTATCAAGATATCTTTCCATTGCCCATATAGGTCATAAGGGTCTAACTGAGAAAATATCTCAGTATATGTATCCTTAACAATAAGGAAATTGCCACCTCCCATATAGTATGATTGCCAACCTTCAGGTGGCGTGGTACGGAATAAATCGCAGTCGCATGCCTGGAGGGTAGGGCAAAGCAATATGGCTTGTTCCCAACTGATGGTATAAGCAAAATTGGTGTGATATAGCTTGCCATCGGAAGTCACCATCCAAAGTCCACCCCCTTCTCCTTGCGCCCCTTCTCCTGCAAAGGAGAATGCGATAATGTCAAGATGTAGGTAATCCTTATAATTTTCAGAATTGATTTCTATTACATTCATAATCTTATCGAATTATATATTCGCAGCAAATATACGACAAATAGCAAGAATTGCCAAATATTCTGTGATATTTTTTATTTTTCTTTTCGATTTTTTGCCCGATGTACGAGATAGATGCCCAGGGCTAACCAGAATATTGGTCCAAACACACTGTTGCCATTGGTGGCAGCGCCTAGAAAGGAGGCACTGCCTAGAATGACGCAAAACCAGCCGAATCCTTTCATCATTTCTGTTCCTTTTTGACCTCAATCTCTGTTTCGTCCAATTTCTTGGAGCATAATACTGCTATCAGTCCAATAATGGCATTGATGAGTGATAAGCCGAATGCCCAACCAAATCCTATCTTTCTCTTTCTGCCGAGGCAGCCGATGCCGAATGCTATCGCAACCGCAATTACAAATAATACTAATCTGTCCATACTCTAGTTCGTTTGAAAATTTTGGGGGCAAAGATAGTGTAAAATCTGATAATCAGCAAATCTTTTAGCTCCACAAGCCTTGTGGAGGTGTGCTTTTCTCTAGGTAATACATCTGTTTTCAAGAAAAGAACTAACTTTGCCATCTCATAAAGTATTAATTTAAAAAGGTTATAACTATGGTGATACCATTTTTATCAATATCTCATCATGTAAGAATTGCAATGTCAAGTCTGTTGCTTCTATTGCCAAACGTTGCTTATGCAGGGGTTGACAGACCAAGATATGATGATGTGCCAACCAGTGTCAATGCAATGCCATTAGACGAAGATGATTATCAAAAGGAAATCATCGTGAAATTTGGTGACTTGTATTTTGATTCATCAGAAAATCCAGAGGAGATAACTTCTGGGATGGCAATGTGGTGTACCCAACAAGAGAAACGATACAAGAACAATATAGCAGCTTATTCTGCTAAGCTGGGTAGTCTGCCATTGCAGCCAACATTGAAAGACTGCCTTAAGCAGGAGACTGATTGCTGGAACAAGTTGCAGGCTTCGCTTAATAAGTTTGATGCCATGTATCTCAGATTGTGTTATTATACTGGTGGTACGATGGGGATTATCTGTCAAGCAGATGCACCAATGAACATCGCTTATATCCGAATGTCTTGTTTGAAGGATGATTATGAATTGTTCGCCAATAAGCAAAAGCCGTCATTTGCAAAGATGAAGGTTATTGATACTTCGGTTTGGAGCGAAGAGTTACACCAGGCACTGGCCTCTGTAAAATACGAAACTCAGGACAAAGAGTTGATTAAGTCTTATGGTAGTACATCAGAATACAAACAACTGTATTGTCAATTGGAGGAATATGCAATTGAGACCAAGACTTTGCTGGCAGGATGGGTGACTCAACGTAGAAACGCAGAGCAACTTCTTTCTGACTCACAACAAGGCAATTACAGAAATCATACACTGATGGTTGTCAATGCTTTGGCATATCATTTATATAATAATAGAACGTTGTAATAAAAAATACGGTAAATGGTTATGAAGACATATTTGTTTGAGACATTAAATCGCTATAAAAGGTTTTCTGAGAGCCTTGATGCGAAAGCTGTGCTTTCCAACAAAGCATGGATAGTTTTTAATGATGAAGGCGAAAAGCAAGTGTATATCTTTCAAGAGGATGGAACTGTATTGATAACAACTAACGGCATAGGTTCTGTTAAGACTTGGAAATATATACCTGCAAACAAGTCGATTCTTATCAAAGGTGACGGAAATCGTTTTGTGATGCTTCGTACTGCATTTGTTGACGAAAACATCCTAGCCTTTCGGTTGGATGGTACAGATAGATACGCTTTTATGATAGATGAAAACAACAAAGCGTTGTTTGCTCCAAAAACATAGGAAGAGTTAAATGTATATTTAGTGGACAAACTAGATAAAGAAAAGCAGATACTAATAGAACAACAGAATAAAGAAAATGAGTTTGCTGAAAAAGCAAAACAAGAAGCTGATCATAAAAAGGCTGAAAAAATTAAGCGCGAGATAGAAATAAAATACCAAGATTCTAAGATGACAAAGGCAAGATTCTTTGGCATTTTAGGCGTTCTTCTTTATGTTTTAGCTATTGCTGCTTATTCGGAATTAAGAGATTGGCTTGGAAGCGTACTCTCTTTAATATTTGCTATTGCATCTACTTGTTTTTGCATATATTATTCTAACCAAGGTGAACATGTTTTTGAACAAAAGATAAAGGAATATAAGGAAAACAATCCTGATGATCCTTGTATTGCATATTTATAAGAGTGCAAACTTGAGACGCAAAAGATGCAACTTTGTCATCTCATAAAGTATTAATTTAAAAAGATTATAATTATGATGTTACCAATTATTTCAGTATTGATTGGTATAAGTTTGATGTATTACATCCGCCAGAAAAGAGCAGAAAAAGAGATGGATGAGATCGTTAATTCTATCTCGCCATCTAATGATAGCAATGAGAATATTGGTACTAGAGACTTGTGTCTTGAGTTGCTTCGGCAGCTCAATTGTGAAGTTCGTGTCGAGCACGATGATATTTACTTTACGTATCAAAATGAGAAGTTTATGATAGAGGCTTCAAACGACTCAGCCTTTATTACAATTTGGGATCTTCATTGGGATATGGTAGATTCGGAGAATATCCAGAATGTAGAGAATATGAAAAAGGCTGTTAATCGTACTAATCAATTAGTGCATAATACGGTCTTGTATATGTCGTATGAGGAAGAAAAGTCTTATTATATTCTGTCTAAGTTGCAATGTTTGCTAATGCACAACATTCCAAATACAAAAGCCTATCTTGCTGCGATTCTTAATGACTTTTTCAGAACAAAGCAATGTTACTCTCAGGTTCTTGATGACATAGGCAAAGAGGGGGCACAGATATAAATGCCGTTGTAGCTGGTGTTATCTTGTAAAATGAAATGAACCAGTTTCGTTGTTTTATAAGTTGTGTTCCCAACAACAAGTCGGTAAAAATAGAACCAACAATGACTAGGGCGATTGCTGTATCTGTTTCAGCATTGCCCCAACGAGTTGCTGCGATTTTAAACTCAAACATTTTCCAAAAAACAGTTTTGATGGGCAAAATAGAGTTTTTTACGTAGTGTTTACGTTATTTTTGAAGAATATCTTTTGTATTTAAAGATTATTTTTGTACTTTTGTGTTGAATTTGGGATTTTGAATAACCATTTTCAGACATATAGAAATATAAGAAGCGTTATACTACTCTTACAGGTGCAAAGCCTAAGAAACAGAAATACAATGCCGACAGAAATTGAAAAAATAGCGATAACTCTTTTCATCGTATGTGATAAATGAAACGCTATTCTATTAATTAACTATCAAAGGATGTACGATACTCCTTTTTTAAAAAGAATTAAATATGGCAACATGGACTAAACAAAGACTTCCACGAGAGAATGGAGAACTTGTAGATATGCAAGTCCCAGTTCTTGTATCTGCAAGTCGCAGCACAGATATTCCTGCTTTCTATGCAGACTGGTTCTTTTATCGTCTAGATAAGGCTGGTTATTCGGCATGGACAAATCCATTTAATGGAGTGAAAAGTTATGTGTCTTACAAAGACACACGATTTATTGTGTTTTGGTCTAAGAATCCCAAGCCGTTATTGCAATATCTACCAGTTCTTAAGCAGCGTGGAATCGGATGTTATATTCAATACTCTCTGAATGATTATGAGGAAGAAGGGTTGGAGAAGAATGTTCCTCCTTTAAATCAGCGTATAGAAACATTCAAACTGCTTGTTGATACACTAGGTAAGGGGCATGTTGTTTGGCGTTTTGACCCATTGGTTCTCTGTGATAGTATTGACATAGATAGATTACTTGATAAAATTGAGAATATTGGCAACCAGCTACTAGGATATACAGAGAAGTTAGTATTTAGTTTTGCTGACATACTCTCTTATCGTAAAGTGCAGGCAAACCTACAAAAAGCTAATGTTAATTATATAGATTGGCAAGATTGGCAAATGCGGGAGTTCTCTCAAAAACTATCTGTTTTAAACAAAAAGTGGAATTATGAACTGGCTACTTGTGGGGAGAAAATTGACTTGACGGAATTTGGAATAAACAAGAACCATTGTGTTGATGATAATCTTATCGTAAAACTTGCCTATAATGACAAGAAATTGATGGACTATCTAAAAGTGAAAATGTATTCTATGCCACAAACAAGCCTTTTTGGCGAAATTGAACCATTACCAGAAGGTGCTATTATACTTCCAAATGGAATGTATGCACTTCATGGTGATAATAAAGATAAAGGTCAAAGAGCCTTTTGTGGTTGCATAAAGAGCAAAGACATAGGTGAATATAACACTTGTGTACATGGCTGCGAATATTGCTATGCTAATGCGAGCAAACAGTCTGCCGTAATGAATTATAAATGTCACAAGGACAATCCTTGGAGTGAAACTATTACAGGAAAATGAGTTACGTAGATGATATACAAAAAGTTGGCCATCTGACCATCAACGAGATTATAAAAATCTCTAATCTTTATGTACCAGACATCTTTAAGCCCTGCCCATGGAAATACATAGATAGCCAGGGGCGTACACTTAATCATGGCACGGCTGTCCTGGAAACAGAAGAGCTGTGCAGTGCATACATGTCCGCATATGGTCCAATGCATTATCATAAACTTATGCGTGCTTTGGATGAAAACGAGTTTCCTTATTCTGATTTAGCTGGCGGTATTGAAATTTATGATTGGGGTTGTGGACAGGCTATAGGAACAATGGCTGTAATCGAGAAGTTCCGTCAGCATGGCATGCTTGGCAAACTCCGAAAAGTTGTTCTTGAAGAGCCTTCTGATGTTGCAAGAGATAGAGCTGTCATACATGTAAAAAAAGCGTTGGAAGATAATAATGCTGATGTTATTGCTGTCTCAAAGTATCTACCATCGGACAATGGAGACAATAGCAATAGTATCACTTCTATAAGTGTAGAACAGCCAACTGCGATTCACATATTTTCTAACATACTTGATATTGAAGCAGTGAGCTTGAAGGGCGTTTCAAAAATGATAACCTCTTCAGGTCAGAATCATATTGTGCTTTGTATTGGGCCAGCCAACCTTAATGAAAGTCGAATTTTATCTTTTCGCAACTATTTCGTAGAAAATCATATTCATATCTTTACTAATTTTAGAGAAACCAATTTCGGCCTCCATCCTACTCGTAAGGCATATGGTTGCTTAATTAATAGTTTTAGTTATTGTCTTTCACAGACATCTGAAATACTGCACGAGTATAAATATTTTGCACCTATTCAGTATTTCGCATCCTTTACGGACACGATAGGAAAATCGTCCCTTGACGAGAGTGCTTTTGAAATATTAGCTCCTTTTGATGTGACTGCCCATAAGAATTTGTGCCCAGTCTATGCCTTAATGAGTAATTTAATTTCACGAGGATGTCCTACATTGGCAAGCGAGAGAGTTCTGAATTACGTATCAATCATGTCTGATGAACAAAAAGCAAAGAATCTAAATGCCGTTGCGCGTATTCAGAAGACATTTATTGAAGCAATCATCTCAGAACGACTTGATACAAACAAACGCGAATGGAAAATTCTCATTATTGAGGATAATACTTCCGTTGCAAAGATTTCTATAGAGGATTTTTCGGAGGCTTATCATAATCTCATTGCCATGACAAAAGATTATGATCATATGGTATTGCCAAAAATATCTGTGAGTGCCCAAAAAGACGCTTCGTCTGAAATAGAATACGATGCAGTTATTGATGTGTCTATTGATCAGATTTGCAATGCAAAAGAGGTTTCTTTCTCTAAATTTAAGGCTTCAAATGATTGCTATTTTATAGTACGCTCTTCAGAAAAAGTGTACGAAGACAGAGTTCTATACACTACAGAACGTATCAATTACAAGCCATTTGTTGAAAAAAATAGTCAAGGAATATATCATAAAATCGAAGCGAATTGCTCTAAACTTAGGTATTTTTTAAACCTCATCTTTAGAAAAGAAGATTTCCGTCCTGGGCAATTACCTATATTAAATAGGGCTCTTCAATTAAAGAGTGTGATAGGTTTGCTTCCAACAGGAGGTGGTAAGTCTTTGACCTATCAACTTGCTGCTATGTTGCAACCATCGGTTACACTTGTTGTGGACCCATTGAAAGGTTTGATGAAAGACCAATATGATGGGTTGTTAAATATAGGTATAGATTGTATATCATATATAAATAGTGACATAACAAAGAGTTTTGAGGAAGGTAGAAGACGAGAACTTGCATTAACCGGTTCGCAAGTGCAAATAATGTTTTTGTCTCCAGAGCGTTTGAGTATTTATCGCTTCCGAGAGGTTTTACGTTCTATGCGAGAATCAGGAGTCTATTTCGCTTATGGTGTAATAGACGAGGTGCATTGCGTCTCGGAATGGGGACATGATTTCCGTCTTGCATATCTTCATCTTGGCAGAAACTTATTTAATTATGTACTTCCAAAAGAAGTGGAAGGAGAAGATAACCATATATCATTGTTTGGGCTTACAGCAACGGCATCATTCGATGTCCTCGCTGATGTTCAACGCGAATTATCTGGCATTAATGCTTATTCTTTAGAAGAAGATGCAACCGTAAGATACGAGAATACTAATCGTCTTGAACTTCAATATAATGTTTATGAGGTTGATGCAAAAGATGCTGTAAATGCGTGGGCCGTTGGAGATATAAAGGAAGAGAAACTTCTTGAAGTTATAAATGATGCCACTCAGAAAATAGTTGAAATACAAGATAATAGTGCTGTAGAATTCATCAAAGAACGATTCATCGAACGTGAGAATTTGAAGGATTCTGCTGTTGCTGATAAAATACTCAATGCAGACCTTGATGTTGATGTCGAGAACGAGTGGTATAACCAAGTAAGTACTAATTCCGCTGGTATCGTATTTTGTACGCGAGCATCAGAGAAGGTGAATCTCAGTGTTCCAAGTGTAGAAAAAGTACTACGTCATAAAGGATTAAGAAGCATCTCAACATATAAAGGAGGTGATGATACTGTTTGTCAAGATGCCTTTCTTAAAGGCAAAACCAATATGATGGTTGCAACAAAGGCTTTTGGAATGGGTATTGACAAGTCTAACGTGCGAATGACATTCCATTTGAATTATCCAAGTTCACTAGAGTCTTTTGTCCAAGAGGCAGGACGTGCCGGGCGTGATAAGAAAATGGCGTTAGCCACAATTATGTATTCACCAAAGAAATTTAGTACACAAAATATACGAACACGTATAATTGAATACTTCTCTGCTGATTATACTCAAAATAAGTATTTTTATGAGCAAAATTTTTTGGGAGAGGAATTTGAATTATATGTTATGAACTTGCTAATGAATAGACTTAATGTTACCATTTCTAATGAAGAAATGTGCATAGGGGATTCATGTATAAAAAAGGAGAACAAAGGTGGTATACTTAGATATCTTTCAGTGCCTAAATACAAAGGTAAGACGCTAACTTATTATACCTCATGCAATGTATCTGATATTGAACTTAATTCATACAATATAGAATTAGCATCAAAGAATCTGCCCATCTTCGAAACTGAGTATCAAAGACTAATGCGCAAAAGAACCGGTAAGTCTTATGCTTATGGTTATGCCCAATATCAAGAATCATTACAGAAGGCCATATACCGTATGTGTATTATAGGTCTTATTGATGATTTCACAGAAGAATACGCTCGCCGCAATGATGGAAGTTGGTATAAGATTTTTCGAGTTACTACTATTTGTCAAGAAGAATCAGAATACTACCAACATCTCAGATTATACTATCGTAAATACTATTCCGCCGAAAGAGTAGAAAGTATGATAGCAGAGGTACAGGCACTTGCCCATACAGATGGGGTAATTATGGCTTGCTTGAAGCATCTTACATCTTTTATTTATAAGAGTATTGCTGATAAGCGAGCAAGAGGAATCCTCGATATGGAACAGTTCTGTAACATGGCTATTAGTTCGAAACAAGATTGGAAGGAAACAAATGAGGAACTCAAAGACTTCATTTATTACTACTTCAATTCTAAATATGCACGTGAAGGATTTGTTACATACGATTCAAAATTACAGCAAGATGTGCCTTTCTCATTAAAGGATGATACAAACCATGATGGCCATTCGGAAGATGAAATTACAAGTTTTGATCTGGTGAGAAAATACATGAGGGTTGTAGATTCAGAGATCGTTAACAACGATTCGCAAATGGACAATATAAAGCATCTGCAGGGTGCTGTTCGTTTGATACGTCGAGCCATAGCAGAAATGAATCCTGTTTTAAACCTTCTCAATGTATTCTGCATCCTATATCTTGGATTAGAGGCAAACGAGATGTTAGAGGAAGAACTTTACAATGATTATAAGGCAGTATATATACAATATTTAAGTGATGGCAACTCCGCCTTGATAGACGAGTTTACTCAACTTCTTGTAAAGCATGCTGCTTTGAAAGATAAAGAATATATAGATAAAATCCAGTTGGCTATCCAATTGGAGGGACATGTAAATGAATTGATTAATATTAGTAAAAAATATACAGAATTATGATGGATCAGAGAATTAATGACTCCCTAAAGGAGTTGGAACAAAGTCTAAAAAATTTAGATTCAGCTCGAAAGCAAGTAGAAAAGACAATAGAATCGTATGATGGATTACACGATTCTGTATCAGAATATGTTGCTCAACTTGAAAAGATAACTACAAAAGTTGAAGAACTTATTGTCGTAGTTGGGACGGATTATAAGCAGAAAGTTAAAGGATTTGATAATGATTGCAAATCCATTATTGAGTCTGCCAATTCTGCTTCGCAAAAACTTTCAGAGGCAACAGACTCTTTCAATAATTCATTGAATAAAATAGAGGCAAAACAGAATTATAGCTTGATTATCAATGTTGTCTTGGCTATTATTTTGGGGAGTATTATCGTATTATTCATAAGATAGCAGGACGTTTTTGCCTTATAGTAGCAAGAATTACTGTTAGACGATTGAATGGTTAGAGGAGAAGTATTTCATGATGATAGCACTGTATCGGTACCAAGTGGAGCTGTGTAATCGGTACAGTACTATTGCCAGATATGGATGACTTTACGATTGGTTGGTTGTATGAAAAATATGGAAAATGAAATTATAAAAGAAAGGGCCCTTGGCACAATCTTCGGGCAAGCTGTAGGAGATGCCTTGGGACTGAGCACGGAGTTTATGTCCAAGCAAGAGGTGGATCGTTTCTATCCTAATGGGATAGAGGACTATTCACAAATCGTGCAGGATGATCATCGTCGTCGTTGGCAAAGAGGCGACTGGACTGATGATACCGACATGATGCTATGCATCTTGGATTCCTTTGTGGCTTGTCAAAAGGTAGATATTCTTGATCTTGCCAGAAGGTTTAAGGAATGGATGATGAACGGGGGCATGGGAATTGGCCGGCATACTTATAATGTAATGGCTCTTGGCGACTATACATCGAATCCTCAGAAGGCTGCAGAGATTATCTGGAAGATGGGAAAGAAAAAAGCTGCAGCTAATGGGGCCGTCATGAGAACTTCGGTGGTAGGGCTTATGAAGGACAATGTGGCTAATAATGCAGAGAATATCTGTAAGTTAACTCATTATGATCCTCGCTGTGTGGGCTCTTGCGTTATCGTTTCTTCTATCATACATGCTCTTGTCTTTGAAGACAGAATATTGGATTATGAAGATGTGATTGGCATTGCCAAACAATATGATGAACGAATCGTTCCATTTGTTGACTTGGCATATCATGAAGGTCTGGATTCTTTGTGTCTAGATGATGAAAAGAGTATGGGATATACGCTCAGAACTTTAGGGGCAGCCCTATGGGCTTATTGGCATGCAACCTCGTATAAAGAGGGTATCCTGAAGATTGTTTTATCAGGAGGAGATGCGGATACCAATGCTGCAGTAGCAGGGGCTATCCTGGGTGCTAAATTTGGAATATGCCATATTCCTGACGAATGGAGAAATGGTCTTCTCTATGCTTCTATGCTCCATAACAAGGTGCAGAATTTCTATGCACTGTATCGATAAAAACGTATCATTGTCTGTTGTTTGTAAATCGCCCGCCAATGGCGGACAATTTACAAGGATAGCCCTCGAAACTTCTGAGTCTTGGGGTGTGGCAGAAACTGTTGCTAGTCGAAGTTTAGTTCAACTTTTAGTTGAAAAGTACTTATAAGTCTTGTAAAATTTGATTTATAATTTCTATTTCTTTTGGATGTATAAAACCATCAGCTTTAGCCATTCCTAAAAAATGTGGCATAACTTGGGCTTTCTTTTCATCTGTCATTTTGCGTATAATATGATTTGCTTGTATATCATCAATATTCGATATATCTTCCAATTCACTTATTGTAATAGAGAAACTACTATATATATGATTCATAAAATTTTCCTCTTTTGGATCAATAACGCCATCTGCTTTCATTATACGCGATAATATATTAATTATGGCATATTTTTCAATTTTTGTGAAATTATTCATAATGACTGATTATAGAAAAAATTGTGATAAAAATTATTGCCAATATTGATTATATACATATTTTCCCTTGCACGGGTAATTGCTGTATATATAGCTTGAGGTGACATCGGTTGATAATTAGTTTCATCTGATATGGTATCATTTTCTAAAATAATAATAACAGAAGGTGACTCCCAACCTTTAAAACTTTGTATGGTAGAAATCTTTAAGCAACGTTTATCTGTTGTGAACAGTTGTTTTCTTGTTCGTTCTAATGCTTCAAAATCTCTATGAAACTTCCAATTGGCGGTTCTTTCGTCTGTGACATTGTGTACCGTTTTTAATTTTTCGAGAATCTCTGTAGAAACAAATGTTATTTCTGTTTTTGCTTTTGTTTGACGGCGATAATTAAAGTCTATACAACGTAACAATTTCGTTGATGACGCAAGTATAACAAAATCTCTTGGTTCATTGTTGTGGTTAGAAATAATGTTAATTATATTGCCAATTAAGACTTCAAGTGAGCAATCTGATCTCATATCTATATATTTAAAGACCTGAAAATTAAGAGTGTTTTCTAGTGTTTTATCTATGGAGATTTCATCTGTAGGCAGATTAGTCATAAATTGAGCTTGGAATGCCGTAGCCAGATTCGCTAAACGTGGATTTACAAATCGGCGACTTGTAGTTAGTTGGCGATTCCATTGACCTCCAATAACACCTAAACGAATATCTCCATTTGTGTCTAAAGGACGATTATAGAGATTCTGTTTGGGATCTCCAAATACGACCAATTCTCCATTTTGTTCAAGGAGAAAGTTCTGTACAATAATGCGAAGCCATTCTGTTGTATAATCTTGCACCTCATCAATGAAAATTGCAGAATACTTTTTGTGGTCACTTGCATTATTGAAAAAATCATTATCATTATATGAATCAAAACCAACGTGTAACTGACATTCAGAAGCACGTATTCTAAAAAATTGGTGATAAGGATAGATATCTATTTTTTTCCAAGAGAAATCCTCCCTGATTTCAGATAGTCTATACTTTAGATAGTTAGCTAACGTAATATTATAGGTTAGGATAAGAACATCTCCTCCAGTGCGTTTCAATGCATTTATGGCCCTGAATACAAGTACTTGAGTCTTACCAGAGCCAGCGACACCACTGATTTTTTGTTGTGTCATGCTACTTTCCGACAATTTTCTTTGTACTCCTACAGGTTGTATTCCTATACGTCCTTCTTGGTAGGAATGCCAGGAAGGAGAAATGATTTTTGCCAATTTTCGTTTGATAACGTCATCAAAAATTTTATTAATAAAAATAAATCCAATTGTTTTGAAGAGGTCTACTGATATAGCTCTTTTCTCAATAAATTCCTTTCCGAAAATATACGTATGATTTATAGGGATTTCATTATTACCAAAGAATGCTTTTACCTGGTCAATAGAATTTTCGGAGAAGATAATCATCTTTTTTATAGCACTAAAGTTATTTTTGTCCTCTATAGTACCCATCAATAATTCTTCGATACCATCCTTTATGCTTGTTTGACAAAGGGTTATCAGGTTTGTTGGGAGTTGCCACTTGTTATTAGCTGTTTCAATTTCTTTTTTATCATTAGAAAGCTTGCAATGATCCAAATTTTCTTCAAACATATTAATAAGAAGAATTCCTCTATTAGGACGTACTATTATAAAGTCTACCGCAACTTCATTGACAACCGCATCAATATACATTATATCATCAATAGATAAAGTGTTTCTTAATCTCCAGGCTACCCTTGCCTTTTGTGGAGAGAGAACTTTATTCTGAATTTGTAGTCTGAGATCATACTCATTATAGGCTTCCTCTTGATTTTCTGGTATTAATGATAGGCGATTTAAATCGATCGATGCACCATTATAGCTAAAGCATCTTGTCATGCATGTAAAAGAATGGGCGGTTCTCTTAGTTCTATCATAGCAGACACTATCTATTTGGCTAAAATACTCTTGATTACCAAATACAGAACAGAACTTTTCAATTCTATATGCGGCACTATTTTTAGGACCTATGCATAAAATGAAATGTTTACCATATGAAGAAGCCACCATGCGAGCAACAGCTCCCAAATCAATAGTTGATACGTCTAAGATGTTAGAAAAAACATGGATGACATTTGTGTATTTATAACCAATAGAGGATAATGTATAATCTTCGCTAATACCTTTTGATGGAAGATATTTATTTATTATTTCTATCTCTACGTTATTGTTAGTCAATTGTTTCACATTTAGATTAGCACGACCTAAAGCTTTTTCTGATGGTTCTATCAATGTAACTTTTCGTAACCAATGGATCAAGTCACGTTGTTGTAGAATATCAATTATTGTAGCTGAGCCAATACCTTGTCCGCATCCCCAATCTACAATCTCAATATTTCCTTGAAGTTGTTGAAAGGGAAAATTCATCATTGCTGCATGACACTTCGTGACATGCATGTCTCCATATGCAGACATATAACAATTGAGGGCTTCCTCAGATGCAAGCAAGTCTATGCCATGATTTAATTCTGGATGTTTCCACGGCATAGCTTTGTATTCTTGTGGGATAGCCTCATAACAAACATCTATTATGTCATTGATATTATGACATTTTTTTATTTGTTCAGGATAAATCATATTATTTTCCAGTTATTGTTTCTGCAAAAGGATTATCTGCATGACGCTTCCAATTTGCAAGAGCTATTTCTTTTGATGTATTTGCGTAACAATACTCACATAGATGAGGGCAGGTATTATATTCGCCTATATCCTTTGCAGCCATACAGCCACAAAATTCGCGTTGTCCCTTATCTTTTTTATGAGGACTTATAAAATACTTGTTGTTTGGAAGTAAAATAGCATCTTGTGGAATTTCGGCATTTTCAAACAAGGATGGAGCAGGAACATCTTCTATTTTTACTTTTATAAACTTCATGAGTTCTTGGTCCTTCCAAGCAATACGGGTTATTAGGTCGTCATCAATACAGCGATTGTGTCCAATTCCGTATTTACTGATGTCGATCTTCTCACCGCAAGTGGTAAGCGAAAAATTCCAACCTCTTTCTTTGTTCATGATTGATAGTTTCTCGGCAAGCTCTTCCATTTGCTCAGTTGTCCATTCATGATAAGGAATTCCGTTCTTTTCCAAGTTGGATTTCACCTTTTTATAAAGTGCTATATCTGCATAACTAAACACTAGTTTATCGGTATAACCTTTCAGTTGGTCACCAATATTCCTAATCTTCTCAAGAAGGTTATCTGTTGATATGTTGTCAGTTAAAATCAGTGGGTCAAAACGCCATACCACCGCTCCTTTTCCAAGTTGCTCAACGAGCAGCTTGAAAGTTTCTATTCTTGTGTCAAGGAGAGGGACTTTTTCTAATTTTTCAGTTTCGTAATCATTGAGTGTATATTGTATGTAACACTTGATGTTCCGTTCTTTAAGAATATGGATGTAGTTCAGAAGAGACCTTGGATTTTTAGACCAAAATACAATAAAATGAGTTTTTTCATAAGAAACGTAAGATTTCACTCCATTAAATGGATTTGTCCATGCAGAATACCCTTTTTCTAAACGGTCAAAAAAACAATCTGCATAGAAAGCAGGAATGTAAGTGCTTCTACTTGCAGATATAATGAGTGGGGCTTGTGCTTTAACAGTTCTCCCATTTATAGATAATTCAGTATATTTCCATGTTGCCATATTTTGTATCTTCAATTTGTTTTATTTTCATATAATTTCATAGCTTCCTTTGGTATATATGCCGTAGCTACCAGACATCCGTCAAATAACTCCACAATCACACGTTGTTGCCCTGCAATTCTTGCTACTCTTCCATGAATACCTTTGAACTCACCTTCTGTCACAACAACAGAATCTCCTAATTTAAATTGTATGTTGTTTGAAGTAATAGGAATGATGTGTGGGTTCTTGAGGGATGTAAGCTTAATGAAGTTGTTCATCGCTTCTTCACGAACAGTGAGGGGAGGATTGTGGTTACCTTCCTGCTGGACTGTATGGTCAAAATAGTAACTGAGTAAAGCTCTACCTTCGTCTGCAGTTACTTTGAGGTCTTGGAGTAACGACTTTACTTGTTCTTTAGATTCATGAACAAAGATAAAAGAAGGGAGTAGTGGCTCGGCTACCATTCGTTTTTTACCTTTTTTCGTTATTTGCTTATATTGTAAAGGAACAAAATTTTCTAATCCTTTTGCCTCTACAAGTGCTCTTGCCTTGATTATGCGACCATACGAAACTCTTAGAACGAACCAATGTTTATTTCGTGAAGGTAAATTCTCTACCGACACCCCATTCTTGGTTTCCAGAATGGAGGTCGTACAGGAGGTAAATCCGGTACTTGGACACGATGAGCCAGTGTCGGTAGTCTGCCCATTATACAATGAAGCATCAGCCATAAAAGGCTGTTTGGAATAATCTTCTAATGTCATGTTCTGAGTCTAGAGGAAAACCATTAGGTTATATTCTTTATAAGAATAGTCTTTATAGCCTACAAAGGTAAAAAAACATACTGAAACAAACGAAGAAAATAAAGTAATTCTTTGTTTCTTCATTTGTTTTTAACATTTCTAAGATGTTATGCCGCCGTATTTTGTAAAAATAGCCGGAAATAGAAGAGAGTTGAACTCTTCTCATTTCCCGATAAAGTCATCTTAAGGGATTTTGATATAAGCATCCATTTCTTCCTCCTTCACAAGGATTGAATCTTTGATGGTTGTGCATGGGCAGTAGTCATCCAAGGTATGAAGTTTGTCTTTGTTCTCATATAAGTGGCACCAAAATACATATAAAAAGCACGAAATCTCTTATGGTGTATTATTAGTAGGAAAACGGAACCTTACAACAGCTATGGCAACGGTTCTGCCATGCGAGTAAGTCCATGTAGCTTTTATGCCAAATCATCTCATATCTTGAAGCAGATAGTTATACTTCTGCTATCCGTAATGCAATCTCTTTTGGTGATGATGTTGACACGATGGCGTGTATGGCTGGAGAAATAGCTGTTGTCGTTAAAAAAGTGGAGCTGTGTAATCGGTGCAGCACTATTGCCAGATATGGATGAATTTACGATTGGTTGGCTGTATGAATAGAAAAAATATGGAAAATGAAACTATAAAAGAAAGATTCCTCGGTACCATCTTTGGGCAAGCTGTAGGAGATGCTTTGGGACTGAGCACGGAGTTTATGTCCAAGCAAGAGGTGGATCGTTTCTATCCTAATGGGATAGAGGACTATTCACAAATCGTGCAGGATGATCATCGTCGTCGTTGGCAAAGAGGCGACTGGACTGATGATACCGACATGATGCTATGCATCTTAGATTCTTTTGTGGCTTGTCAAAAGGTAGATATTCTTGATATTGCCAGAAGGTTTAAGGAATGGATGATGAATGGAGGCATGGGAATTGGCCGGCATACTTATTGTCTGGATGATGAAAAGAGTATGGGATATACGCTCAGAACTTTAGGGGCAGCCCTATGGGCTTATTGGCATGCAACCTCGTATAAAGAGGGTATCCTGAAGATTGTTTTATCGGGAGGAGATGCGGATACAAATGCAGCAGTAGCAGGAGCTATCCTGGGTGCTAAATTTGGAATAGACCAAATTCCTGAAGAATGGAAAAGTGGTCTTCTCTATGCTTCTATGCTCCATAACAAGGTGCAGGATCTCTACTTTTATAATCATCGTCATTCCCGAAAAGTGTCATTAATGACAAAAAACGGGAATGTTTAATAGATTTAAACTTTTGGCTTGTTCTTTAGAAATCCATATGTATGTTTTTGTTTCAAAAAGCGCAGAATCCTGCTGGCATCACTGCCAGCAGGATTCTACGCTTTCCCTATTAATTTCTTAAATATGTCGTCTGCAAAATGAACTCAATTGATCTCTACAGAACTCTCTTGTGATTTCTTGTTCAGCATTTGTCTGCTGTTTAGTTTCTGTAGCCTCCTGCTGTTGACTAATAATTCATTCCGAATGTCCAGAGAGGAATGATATTGCCGAAACCGGTTTCAATATCATCTTTTACGATATATCCCTCTTCTGCCTCGGTTATCTGCTTCTGACCTTTCTTCTTGCCACCTATCTCAAAGGTCTTGCCGTCTATCAGAAAATCAGAGATGGGAGAATTGTAAACGGTATGGTTCACTCTCATCTGATTAAAGAAAAAGGTCTCACGTTGATTTCCTATATCGGGAGTTTCAGATGTGAGGGCGAAAGAGAGGTTTGTATTGTCGAGATATACTTTTTCAACCTTTCCCAGACCTCTTACTCCCTTTGTTGAATCGTGGAGTTGGGCGATGAGACCTGCCTTTTCCATAAGTTCAAAGTAGTCGGGAAGCAAGCCGCGGTCTGCCTTGATGGTTGTTGCGATGGTGCTCATGTTAGGCTTGAATGGCACACTGTCTGCTATCACCTGCATCAGTTCCTTCAATTTCCTCGATATGGTTACTGTGTAGTTGGTATATTGGGGAATGTCGGTTTCCAACGTTATGCTTACTACCTGGTTTAAGCGCATCTTATAGCCCTCGTCTTCATAAAAAGGATAGTACCCCTGGCGCAGATATTCGTTGAAGAGGGATAGGGGATGGTCTATCTCTATCGGCAACTCTACCTCATGATTAACGATTTGCTCCAATGTGTAGGCTGGTAGGTCGATTCCTAGTTTCATGCCAATATATTCTCTAAACGACAGACCTTGCATTTTATAGACGAGGACACGACGGCTTAAGTCGGCGGTTCCCTGATAGATGTCAAGCACTGATGATCCTGTAAACACTACTTGCAGGTCGGGCAGATTATCGTATATCATCTTCAGCTCCGTTGCCCATCCTTTATATTTATGTATTTCGTCGATAAAGAAATGCTTGCCGCCAAGTTGATTGAACTTCATGGCAGTTTCAAAGAGTGTATGATTGGCGAAATAGATGGATTCGGCACTCACATATAGGGTGTCCTTCAACTTGAGATTCTGCTTGATGTACTGCAAGAGGAGTGTGGTCTTACCCACGCCACGAGGTCCCACAAGGGCTGTCATCCGATTCTTCCATGGAATCTGATGATACATATATCTTACGTATCGGGTGTCTGTACGTTTGATGAGATTGTCGGATAATTGCTTCAATAATTCCATATTTCTTCTGTTATTAATTCATTTATTTGAATGCTTTTTAGCATTTTTGGTGCAAATATACGAAATTTGTGGTAAATTCCCTACAAAAATACGAGAAATTTGTGGTAAAAACACCACAAATTTCTCTATTTGGCTTATAGCAGCTTTCTTGCTATCCAGGCACAGGCTTCGGCATCTGCCAGGGCATTGTGGTGCTGGGTGAGGTCGTAACCGTAATAGGCGGCTACGGTCTGGAGCTGATGGTTGGGGAGGAGAGTGCCCAGCTTTCTTCGGGAGGCACGGCAGGTGCAGTGGAATTCGTAGTCGGGATATTCCATCCTGTACATCTGGAATACTGCCTTGAGGCAGCCTTCGTCGAAGGGGGCGTTGTGGGCTACCAGGGGCAGACCTTCTATCTTGGGCGCAATCTCTGCCCAGACTTTCGGGAAGACATCCGCATTCATCGTGTCTTCCAGGGTCAGACCGTGAACCCGGGTGTTCCAATAAGAGTAATACTCCGGTTCGGGTTTGATGAGGCTGTAGTAACTGTCTGCTATCTCACCATCCCTCACTATCACGATGCCCACCGAGCAGACGCTTGTACGCTGTTGGTTGGCCGTTTCGAAATCTATTGCTGCAAAATCTTTCATTCCCTTATCCTCTTTTCCAATACCTTCTGCAGATTATCAGAAGGATTCATCCCCAGCTTCTTTCGGATATTGCCACGCTGGGTGGTGATATTGGATTCTGTCTTATTGAGCAGGATACCGATTTCACTCAACTTCTTATTCTGCAGGATGAGATAACAGATTTCCCTCTCAGATGAACTCAATTCCGGAAAAACACGCTCCAGATTCTGCTTGCTCAATTCCCGGGTCTGAATATACTGCAATACATTATCTATCACATTCTTCTGCGATGCCTCACCCAGCAAATCCAGCAAATGCTCTGTCAGCTTCACATCATGCTTCTCCTTTGCCAATGCCACGTATGCCTTAATCTGCTTCTTGTTGATTCTCAACACCTGGAGCAGTTCCTCCTCTTCTCGCTGCAATATTTTATTGGCATTTACCAGATACTCGCCATTTCGGGCAATGCCCAGACTCAGCACACTGATAAACAGCAGTATCAACAGCATCATAAAGAAATAATTACGCAGCGATTCATTGCCCGTAACTATCACACAGACTAGATAAACTCCCAAGGCTATGCCTACCAGCCAGCGGGTAAGACGAGCCTGATAAGCTGCCAGCGAGAAAAACATGTTGCCGGCAAGAATGAGCATGTTGATGAGAATTACCATCGTATTATCTTTCAATGTAGGCACGAAGGCACTATACAGAATATCCATGCCTATGAAAACCTGGGTTGCTACTGCAAGGAAGGTTATCCCTTTCACCACCCCTATCTTACCCAAGAGATAGGCAGCGAACGAGGACACCACAACTACCAGAAAGACGATGTTAGATGCTGTAAAAAATGGATCGAAGGCTCCCGACAACCCCAGGATATTAGATAGGATGCCTAGATAAAGCATCACGGCAAAACATACCAGAAGCCACTGGCGCTGGCGATCGAGGTAATTGGATTCCCTCTTCAGCAAGGAGAATTCCAACCTGCGTAACTTGGTTCTTATTGAGTTCTTTGCTTTCATACTCCGTAGGGATATATTCATTATTGATAGATGAATTGCTTAGCATTACCTTGCATTGCTTAGCTTTGCTTGGCATTGCTTTATTATTGTGCAAAGATAATAAAAATCTGTGATTTTGACGGCTTTTGAGGTTATTTTTTCCCGTTTTCCTAAAAAAATCAGTATTTTTCAGGTTATTTTTTCCCATATCGAACCTTATTTTCCATTACTTTTGCATCGAAAAATAAAATGAATCATTCATCTTTTAAATATCACTAATTATGAAAAGAAACAATACTTTCAACAGCAAGCGCATTCAGTGGCTAATGTTTGCATGCTTAACTTTCTGCTTTACCTTCTTCATGGTTATGGTGTCTTCGTGCAGCGATGATGACCCTGAAGAAGTATACAACCAGGCTCACTATCAGGACGTACCGGCCAGTCTGCTGACCGATGCCAAGAAACTGGAGATGGTAAGGTCTATCCAGGACTTGAAAGACGGAAGATTCTTCTATCTTGACTATACGGAGGATTATAAACTCCCTACCATATCAGGATTCAATCTCACTGACAACACCCATCTGATTGGTGCCGTATTGAAAACCCTCTGCGACAAGACGCCATCCTGGCTCAAGGCAAGGGTTAAGCTGGATGCAGGCTGCAGTGCCTTTGCCGTGACGACACCCGATACGGGCGATTATCTGATGGGGCGCAACTTTGATTACTCCCATGATAACGAACCGATAGCAGCTGCCCTGGTTCGCACGGCACCCGAAGGCGGACTGAAATCCATCAGTATGGTGGATGCCTACTGGATAGGTTACCGACAGGATCTCTGGCATTACATCCTATATAACAAGGCTGAGTTTGAGAAGAATAAGACGCAAGACCTATCCTATATCATGGCATTCCCATATCTCCTGATGGACGGTATGAACGAGGCTGGCTTTGCCGTTTCCGTGCTCCATCTCGACGGCAAACCGACCCAGCAGGCTAGTACGGGAAAGAAATTGACTACAACCGTTGCCTTGCGCATGATGTTGGATCATGCCAGAACTGTGGATGAAGCTCTCAAGATTCTGGACGGATATGACCTCTGGATACCGGATAACGACGGCAACTATCATTTTTACATGGCAGATGCCACGGGCCGTTATGCTATCGTAGAATTCGTGTATGACAAGGATCATCAGAGCAAGATTTACATAGACGATGAATATACGGGTGAGGATGGCAAGACTTATTTTAAATATCCTGACATTTTACCAAACACCCGCGAGGTGATAGAAAAGCGCTATGCCAGCAACTTCTATGTGTCTGAAACCATGGCATGTTCTGATAAAGGTCCGAAGCTCTCGAACCACGGCAAGACCCGCTATGACATGATGGAATTCGTCATCAAGCAGAACAACAATCAGTTGTCTGAGGAAGGAGCCATGAATCTGCTCAATGGCGTGAGTCAGGCAGAAACTCCGGGCAATCCTACGAGCCATACCCAGTGGTCGGTGGTGTATAATCTTTCTCAGCGCAAGGCTACGGTCTGTGTGAATCGAGACTATAAGAATAAATTTACGTTCAACTTAAAATAGGCAGAAAATCTTGATAAGGCTGCCAGTGAATTCTTTAATCATTTCGGTAAGGACAAGATATCATCATACGTATCTTGTCCTTCGGCATCATATCTCCTATCCCCATATCTAGGTATTTCCAGAAAACCATCATTTTTAGGTATTGCAGATAAAGGGAAAAGGCTGTATCTTTGCACCCGAAAATAAATGTAACTAAAAGAGATTAAGGACAAATGAAAACAACTATCGTAATTTATGGCTCTTCCACTGGCTCATGCCAGTCGATTGCCGAAACCATCGCCTCTAAGTTGGGCGTGGAAGCTGTAGATGTAGTTAACATCGATGATGCTACTATCGCAAGTCACGAGAATCTTCTTCTCGGTACTTCTACATGGGGTGCCGGCGAGATGCAGGATGACTGGTATGATGGCGTGAAGACGCTGAAGAGTGCCGGCTTGGCTGGCAAGACCGTTGCCCTGTTTGGTTGTGGCGACAGCGAGTCTTACCCTGATACATTCTGCGGCGGCATGAAGGAACTCTATGATGCCGCAGTTGAGGCTGGTGCTACCGTATTGCCTGGTGTTTCTACAGATGGATACACCTATGATGACAGTGAGGCTGTTGAGGACGACAAGTTCCTGGGACTGGCACTCGATGAGGTGAACGAGGACGACAAGACAGAGGAGCGTATCGATGCCTGGATTGAGGCTATCAAACCAGCGCTTTAGTATTAAAAAATAATTTTTCAGGAGTCATAGAAATCTCTGACTATAGAATCTTGAGTCATTTTGGGTTCATAGATTTTTAAATCATAGAATTCTCTGATTCCTGATAAGAAACCAGATTAATTCGGATAGTATGCAGCAGGAAATCGCAACACCAGTAGATTTGAAGGTTCTGATGAATCATATATATGAATATAAGAAGGGCGTGCGCCGCCTGGTGCTCTACACCTTCAACAAGAAATATGAGTCTTTTGCCATAACAAGATTAGAACGTCAGAACATTGATTACATCATCCAGCCGGTTGGCAACGACCGTCTGAATCTCTTCTTTGGTAAGAAGGAATGCCTGGATGCTATCCGCATGATAGTCACCAAACCATTATGCCAGCTTACGCCGGAAGAGGATTTCATCCTGGGTGCCATGCTGGGATATGACATCTGTGCCCAATGTGAACGCTATTGTGAGCGTAAGAAGAAAGTTTGCTAAATTTCTTTCATCTTCGAATATTTTAATGTTAACAAAGAAAGAGCGTGATAGCCTCATTTGGCAATCACGCTCTTTTCATGTTGAATCAATCGATTGATTCAATCGAAATCTCGGAATAATCCTGTTTTTGATACCTGTTTCGACTAAATAATTCCTTTTCTTACTTCTTCATCATTTCCTCCACGGCTCTGATGAGCTGAGTATCATGACCATTGATGTAATCCTCTGGAGAATTATATACCTCGATGTCTGGATAAAGGGTGGTGTTCTCGCCGAAGGTACCACGCATGTCGCGGCAACCTACCTGTGGAATACCGAATACCAGGCTGCGGTCCATCAAGGTCTCCCACCATACGGCAGTCATTGTTCCAGCCACCGGTGCACCAATCAGCTTACCGATGCCCAACTCCTTATATACCCATGGGAAACCATGACCGTTGCTGTAGTCGTCCTCGCAGATCAGAACGCAGGATGGCTTGGTCCACTTGTTGAATGGATCCTTGCCCACAACCTTTCCATGAGGCACAAACTCCTGATACTGCTTGCCGCTGAGCAAGGTGCAGAGGTCATCGTGCAACCAGCCGCCACCATTGTGGCGCTCATCCACGATTACGGCATCCTTGTTGCGGTTTTTGTCGCTCAAGAGTTCACTATATACGGTGCGGAAGCTCTCGCTGTCCATTGCCTTTACGTGAACATAGGCGATTCTGCCCTTTGATACACTGTCCACGATGGCACGGTTTCTATCCACCCAGCGCTTGTAGAGAAGCTCCTGCTGATCACCCTGTGAAATCGCCTTGATGGTGAGGTCGAAAGTCTTGCCCTTGGTGTTCTTGATGGTGAGACGTACATTCTTGCCAGCCTTTCCATCGAGCAATGCGTTGTAATCCTTACCCGCCTTGATAGCCTCGCCATCAATCTTCTCGATGATGCAGCCGGCGGTAACCTCGTTCTTCTTTACAGCGAAAGGACCACGCTTGATGACTTCCTGAATCTTCAAGCCATCACCCTCGTAGTTAGGATCGAAGAAGGCACCGAGAGCTGCGGTAGAAAGAGAGGCACCGCCAGCGTAATAACGGCAACCGGTATGGCTGGCATTCAGCTCACCCAGCATCTCGCTCAACATCTCAGCGAAGTCGAAGTTATTATTAATATAAGGTAAGAACTTCTCATATACCTTGCGATAGTACTCCCAGTCCACACCCTGCATCTTTGGATCGTAGAACTTGTCAGCCACCTGGCGCCATACATGGTCGAAGAGATACTGGCGCTCCTCGGCAGGCTTGTAGTTGAATGGAGCCTCAAAGTCGATGTTGGTAGTAGCCTTGCTGCCCAGGTCAATCTTCTTGATGCTGCTGCCATTGCAGAGGAAGAGGTTCTTGATGTCCTTGTCGGCAACGAAGCCGCCGCCACCGATACCCTTCATCATCAGGGTAGTGCTGCCTTCCTTCAGGTCGTGGCACCAGAGGTCGTAGCCACCTTCAAAGGCAGCCTGGTAATAAACCTTCTCTCCCTTGCTGTCGATGATGGCATCACCCATATTGGATGAGTTGACGG
>ERZ779643.802-NODE-802-length-24424-cov-2.570438_pt1 | contig 24424 bp, 23 predicted proteins | sample MGYA00511564_ERZ779643 | MGnify/ENA primary metagenome ERZ779643 (study PRJEB29588, sample SAMEA2147114) | human gut metagenome | biome: human gut; feature: human-associated habitat; material: faeces | place: Denmark | collected 2008/2010 ... | reverse complement strand
AAAGACAAATTTCACGCGCGCAGCGCATTTCACAAATCCGCTCGAGGATTTATTTCTACATTTTTTTCGGTGTTCCCTTTGCTGTATTTATAGACGCAATAAGTATTCGTCTTAATGTACCGCATTGAGCTTTAAGTTCACGAACGGTGTTCGAATCAAACAATTCCGTTCTTTCAATCAAATCAAGCCAGTATTCAGATTCATATGCTTCCTTTAATGAAATTTGCAACTTAGAAACGAAATCTGCTTTGCTTTGCGCATAATTTGCCTCGTGAATGTTTGCCCCGATAGATGTAGCCGCACGTTCAAGTTGATTCAATAACGACTTATGTTTGTCGATACTGTCACACAACTCGATAACTCTAACAGAAAACTCTATGGCTGCATCTTTTAGTTTTGACTGTGTCATTTTTTTCTCCTTGTAAAATATTGTACTACCAAAACGGAACCAACACAAGAGTGAAATATTTGCTTTTCGCAAATGTGAAATATCGATTCTCGATATGAAATATTGTGTGATAGACACAATGTTAAATGAAATAAATCCGCAACGCCGCAGGCATTTCACTTGTCAAAGACAAATTTCACGCGCGCAGCGCATTTCACAAATCCGCTTGCGGATTTATTTCGTAAAAAAATATCTCGATGTTTGCGAGATATTTTTTTGGAGGCATCACCCAGACTTGAACTGGGGGTGAGGATTTTGCAGACCCTTGCCTTACCTCTTGGCTATGATGCCGTATCGTATCGAGTGATGCCGATACTTTGTGTGGAGCGGGAGACGGGATTCGGACCCGCGACTTTCACCTTGGCAAGGTGACACTCTACCACTGAGTCACTCCCGCAAGCACTGATTACTATATCAAAACAATCCGCAAAAAGCAACAATTTTTTGATATAAAAATAAAAAAAATTTGCAAAGTCGTATAAACTCGCCTGCGATTCGGCTTTTTGCTTTACATTAGATGATTTTATGCTATAATAATAGCGTTTTGCGGATGTGGTGAAATTGGCAGACACGTTAGATTTAGGTTCTAATGCGAAGAGCGTGCAGGTTCAAGTCCTGTCATCCGTACCAATCAATCAAAAACGAACCTCATTGGTTCGTTTTTTTGCTTTCTTGGCAAGAATAACCGGACTTGTGGCAATCGAAGATTACCAACAAACTACGTTTGTAACCTGCACTGTGTGCAGCTGACGCGATTGATGCGTTGCACATCAATCGCTATTACGCTCACTTACTCGCTACAAGTCCTGTCATCCGTACCAACGGTGCGATGCAAATTGTTGCATCGCATTTTTCGTTTCACGAAATCGCAACTATGTTGCGCCGTTGGTCGGCTCGTCCGCTGCGCTCGGTTTTCTCAAATGCTACGCGCTTGATTCTCCCTCTGCTTGCGGTCATCCGTACCAAGTGTGTCGGTCTATAAGTCTTTTCTTATAGACCGACATTTTTATTATCGTGTAAAATATTGAAAAAATCCGATCGATATGCTATAATTAAAAAAAACAAGTTGGAATTTTGATAAATAAAAAGGAGAGAATATCAATGAAAAAATATCATGTCTTTTCTGCCAAAAACTTTGGATATGAAAGTGATCTAGGTGATGGGACCTACGATTATTTCGTATTTCCAGCAGAAGAATTTAGCGAAAGTGATGGTATGGGATTATTTGTAGAAGTCACAAAATATACGCGAAAAAACAACAACGAGTATCCTTATACCGCATATGAATATCAAGGTTTACAGTATTGCAGTGATTTGTATGGAAAACAATACTACGAAGTGGTATATAATGGATTATTTGATGAAAACAATGTTCCGTTTATCCCATAATAGATAAATCCAAATTTTTAGAGATAAAAGATTGAAATAGTACGACACATTATCGAAAATCGGTTCAAAAACGAGATTTTGCCGTACACACGCACAAAAATAACAGCAAACGCTGTTATTTTTTTATGCGGACGAAGGCGTCCCGTCCCTTGTCCCAAGTGTGATGGTCTGCAAGTTTTTTCTTATAGACAATCATTTTTCATCGGTGCCAATGATTGAAAAACGCCACATAACATGCTAAAATTATACCAAAGACAAATTTGAATAACGCGATGGAATAAAGATGATCAGATTACAAGAAGTTAAAGCGGAAGAACGCAAACTTTTATGGAATATAAATCAAAAATATTTGTATGAGATGACAAAGTACTATCCTGACAACATGGATGAACAAGGAAATTATCATTACGGATATTTTGATGCGTATTTTACCGATGCGGAGAGAAAAGCCTTTTTCATTTACGATGATGAAATTATGGTCGGTTTTGTCATGTTGAATACATACTCCGCTATCGGACATCATCCGGATTATACGATAGCAGAGTTTACGATTTTTCCTTCCTACCGAAGAAATCATTATGCAATCGATGCAGTTAATTTGATTTTATCAATCTATCATGGCAAATGGGAAATAAAATACAACGAGAAAAATGTGGGAGCAAAAGAACTTTGGACAAAGATAGCAAAACCCTATTCTCCGTTTGTGTACCGCATAAATGAAGATGATACCGTTTTGGAATTTGTAAATTAATCAGAGCAACCAATGCTTATCATCCACCACACTCTTCATAACAATCGCAAAAAAGTACTTATCGTTCGACACACTCCCGAAAATTGCCATAAAAACGAATTTTTGCCGTACACGCGCAACCAATCATGAAACAAACCTTGCTTTTCCGGAATTCGCCGCGATAATTTTTTGACTATTTTCTTGATAAAAGTTTATCTATATGATAATATATTTACAATAATATAAAAACACTCTTTTTGGAGGCAATTATCTATGCAATATTCAAGTGAAGTTGAAAACATGTGTTGCGTTGCAAAAGGACCTAACCACGGTCCCGCCCCGATCCCCGAAGAAGGCAAGTGGGTGCAAGCAAGAGAAATCAAGGACATCAGCGGTCTTACTCACGGCATCGGCTGGTGCGCACCTCAACAAGGCGCATGCAAGCTTACGCTCAATGTCAAAGACGGAGTGATTCAAGAAGCTCTTGTGGAAACCATCGGTTGCTCGGGCATGACGCACTCTGCGGCAATGGCGGCTGAAATTCTCACCGGCAAAACCATTCTCGAAGCACTCAACACCGACCTTGTGTGCGATGCAATCAACACTGCTATGCGTGAACTTTTCTTGCAAATCGTATATGGCAGAACGCAATCCGCATTCTCGGAAGGCGGTCTTGTCATCGGTGCCGGTCTCGAAGACCTCGGCAAAGGCCATCGCAGCCAAATCGGCACGATGTACTCCACCGTTTCCAAAGGACCACGCTATCTCGAAATGGCTGAAGGTTACGTCACCAAAGTCGCTCTCGACAAAAACAACGAGATCATCGGCTATCAATTCTGCAAGCTCGGCGTGTTTATGGACATGATCAAAAAAGGCGTCGACGCAAACGAAGCTCTTGCAAAATGCACCGGCACCTACGGCAGATACAAAGCTGAAGACGGCGCTGTGAAGTGGATTGATCCGCGTCAAGAATAATCGGAGGACGAAACAATGAGTGTAACATTTGAAGGTTATGAAAGAAGAATAGACAAAATCAACGGCGTTCTTGCTCAATACGGCATCAAAGACCTCGAAGAAGCAAGAGCAATCTGCCTTGAAAAAGGCGTTGACTGCAATGCAATTGTCAAGGGTATCCAACCTATCTGCTTTGAAAACGCGGTTTGGGCATACACCGTGGGTTGCGCAATCGCAATCAAAAAGAATTGCGTGAACGCTGCTGACGCGGCAGAAGCAATCGGCGAAGGACTTCAATCCTTCTGCATTCCCGGCTCCGTTGCAGAACAACGCAAAGTCGGTCTCGGACACGGCAACCTTGCCGCAATGCTCCTCAGAGAAAGCACAAAGTGCTTCGCTTTCCTCGCCGGTCACGAATCTTTTGCTGCGGCAGAAGGCGCAATCGGCATTGCAAGAACGGCAAACAAAGTCCGCAAAACTCCCCTCAAAGTCATCCTCAACGGACTTGGAAAAGACGCGGCTTTCATTATCTCTCGTATCAACGGCTTCACTTATGTTCAAACCAAGATGGACTATTTCACCGGTGAAGTTAAAGTTGTCAAAGAAACCGCATACTCCAACGGCGAGCGTGCGGCAGTCAGAGTGTACGGCGCAGACGACGTCACCGAAGGCGTTGCAATCATGCGTCTTGAAGACGTGGACGTTTCCATCACCGGCAACTCCACCAACCCCACTCGTTTCCAACACCCCGTCGCAGGCACTTACAAAAAATGGTGCGTTGACAACGGCAAAAAATACTTCTCCGTCGCATCCGGCGGTGGCACGGGCCGTACTCTTCACCCCGACAACATGGCAGCAGGTCCCGCATCTTACGGCATGACCGACACGATGGGCAGAATGCACTCCGACGCACAATTTGCAGGTTCGTCATCCGTTCCCGCACACGTCGAAATGATGGGTCTTATCGGTATGGGCAACAACCCGATGGTTGGTGCTTCGGTTGCATGTGCGGTTGCAGTACAAGAAGGACTTACAAAGTAATCACTTCCCTACCAAACAGTACAATTCCTATAAAAAAACAGCACTCGTCGAGTTTTCGTCGGGTGCTGTTTTTTTGTCTAAGGGTTTTTTATCATTCGGCGAATTTTGTCCGTTGTTTACCGTTGGTACACAGATGTTTACCGCATCGAGCGATTGCGCCGTTTGTGGAACAATTTCCGCAAAAAGAGCGTGCTGTTGCGATACTAACATTTTTTTGATTGATTGACGAGAGTTATTGTTATATAATGCAAGAATGGAACGGGAAATAGAAAATTCTGCGGAAATCGCAGCCAACACAATAGAACCGATTGAAAAAAAGTCGCGTAACTGCGCTTTTGATATAGCACGCATCGTTGCGATGTTTCTCATCGTTTGTTCTCATTTTTTAGGACACGGCGGATTTATACGGAACATGACAGGGGCGAATTTCGTTTTCGGGAGAATACTTACGTCCCTTTTCAGTCCGTCCGTAAACTTATTCGTACTCATCGGCGCATACTTCACTTGTACGTCGAAAAAACTCAAATGGCAAAGACTTGCTAAACTTTATGCGCAAGTATGGATATACGGCATGACCTTATTTGTGGTTTTTCTATGCATACAAGGCGTTGAAAGTTTCTCTGTCGAATGGCTTTTGTCGTCTATTTTTCCCGTTGTATGCGGCAAATACTGGTTTTTCTCGGCATACATATTCATGATGCTTGTTTCGCCGCTCCTCAACATTGTCATCGAGCGGATAAACAAAAAGACGCACCTGGCAATATGCGTCGTGTCGATCGTTCTCGGTATACTTGCCGGCGACGTTCACATAGTCCCGCAACTTGCCATGGGCGACGACTCCAACGTCATATGGTTCGTTATGCTGTATTTTATTGCCGCTTTCATAAGAAAATACGACGTGACCGTTCCGAAAAAATGGATTTTCATCCCGATTCTTGCCTATATCGCAACGCTTGTAGCAGGATATTTCTTCAACACCGCGCAATGTTCTATCGTGCGTTCGACTCCCGCAATAATACTCCTTATAGCACTTAAAGACGTAAAAACGAACTCCGCACGTTTGTCGAAATTCGTCACGGGATTGTCCGCGACTATGTTCGGCGTTTATCTGATACACGACAGCAACGAAATGCGCGCTTATATGTATCGAAATATTTTCCACGTCGACACGTTTTACGATTCAAAGTATTCTTTTCTCATTATGCTCGGATTTGCGGCGGCAACGTTTGCGGTGTGTATCGCGATCGAAGAGATAAGACTTCTCATAGACAAGCCACTTTCAAAAGTCGTTGAAAAATGCTTTCTGAAACTGAAAGACAAGATGCAAAAGAAAAATACAAATACTGAAGCGACCGAATAAATAAAAAACTACCGCAAAAACGATGTATATTTAAGCAAAACGGTGTTTTTTGTTTGAAAAACAGCGTCATAGTAAAAAACGTCTTTCATACGTTTGACAAGTCGTAATGTCGTCTAACCGGTAACTTCAAAAAATCCGCCGATATCGGCGGGGTTTTTTTTTTTTGGGTTTTTTTATTAAAATCCCAATTCCTCGTCAATCAACACCACTTCGTATTTTGCGGAATTGGACGGTTTGCGCCACATAACTGCAAGCCCCCTACAAATACGTTCGGGGCTCGAACAATCGTAGCACCTGTCGCCGTTGACAACGCACGGGGTGTTTTTGCCAAACCTCTTTGCGTTTTTTGGCGCAGCGACGTTTCTCGCTCTCCACAACGCCTGCTCGAAGGTCGGTTGAATCTTGTTCGAGCCAACGATAATATACACTCTTTCGTGTCCGTAAAACTCGGCGGCGATTCTGTTGCAGTTGCCGTCGATATTGACGATTTCACCCGTTTCGGCAACACCGTTTGCGGAAGTTATAAACACGTCGGACGTAAGAGCCTCTTTCATAACCTCTTCGGGCGACTTGTACGTTCCGAATCTATAAAGCACCCTGTTGTGCGTTTCAAGTGCTTGAAGCAATCCCATTTGTTCGACGGTTTTAGAACCGCCTATGCCGATCGTCTTGCCGTCGATAACGCCGTCGAGATACTTTGTCGCATCTATTGCCGATTGAAAACACGACACTATAAATCCGTGATTTTCGAGATTTTGTTTTATTGCGGAAAAATCCATATTCTACTCCTGTCTGCAATATGAAAAGCGCAGCGGATTGTCCGTTGCGCCTTGAGTTTTTATTGAACTCTTACGATGTCCGTTTGAGCGAAATTCTTGATCTCTCTCATATGGTTGTTTGCCTCTTCGAAGGTGTTTTGGGGAGATCCCTTATGAACGTAGGTCTTACGTTTGAGCACAAAGAAGAACTTTCCGTCGGCGGCTTCGATCGTGTACGTTCCGATGATAGCGTGCGATTTGAAGCGGTTGATTGCCCTTTCGCAATACGCTTGAGTAGTGTAGTTTGAGCTTTCGTAGATATTGTTTCCGCTCGCATCGTAAAGCGTGTAGAACCACTCTTGCGTGCCGTCCTCTTTGTCCACGTGCTCGATGACGTATTTGCCGTAAATGACGGACTCGTCAAATCCTGCAACGGGCTTGGGAGCGTTACGTTTGTTCTTGGGCGTTTTGAGAGCCGCAAACGGAGGAGCTACTTTCTTGATGACGACTTTCTTGTCCTTGTTTGCATTGAGAGCTTCAAGTTCCGCTTCTTTTTCGGCGAGTTTCTTTGCAAGTGCGGGCGAAGGCGTACCTTCGTAATAGCAAGCGTCTTCGGGATCGTAATAATATCCCTCGTAAGTTCCGTCGTATTTGGACCAATCGTCCGGTTTCTTCTTGACGACTTTCTTTGCGGCGGGTTTTTCAACGCCTTGTTTTTTCGGTTCTTCTTGAACAGATTCTTCTTTAATCGGTGCTTGAACTTGTTCGACCACGGGAACAGGTTCTTCGACGGGGGCGGGCTCTTCCTTGATTTCTTCCTTGACGGGTTCTAGGACGGGCTCTTCTTCCTTCACTTCCTCTTTGACCTCTTCTTTCGTTTCCTCTTTTTGAGGCTCTTGGACGGGTTCGACTGCCGATGCATTTTCTTCGACAGGCTTGTCCTTCACTTCTTCGACGACGGGCTCGTCTTTAACCTTGCGCACTTTCTTGCGCATAAGCTCGAAGAGTTCTTTGCGCTTTTGAGCAATCTTTTGATTGAGGCGCAATTCCTCGCCGGTAACGCCGTATTCGGCAAAAAATTCGTTTTCGGCTTGGTCTTCTTTTTGGTCGTTGCGCTCCTTAACAGCCTTAATGATGCTGACAATCAAAACTGCAACGAGACAAACTGCTGCGAGTATCGCAACGACAAGGACGATCAATGCGGCGGCGCCGTCAATTGGGCCGAGTTTGAAATCTGACATAGTTTTCCACTCCCTCATCAGAGTATTATAAACATAAATATATTAACACACAAAAAGCGCGTGCGCAATACATTTTTATTTTTTTGTGCCAAAACGCGCCTTTTGTCGTCAAAAAACGGCAAAAACGTGGCGTTTTTGGTAATTTTACGTTTATAGAATATGCAAAAATCAAAGGAAAAATTTGAATTTTGCAACCGTTTTCAAATTTTAAATCATCCTACGGCAAGCAAAATCGAGCGCATAAACATACCGACGCAAAGGATGATACACGCACCTCTTGCCTTCTTCACTCTGTCGAGAAACACGAATCTCGACACGAAAACCATAAGGCACACGAGGCTTATCACCGTAAAAACGCTTGCGGACACCGACACCGTGGAAAAACTTACGCTGCCCACCAGTCCCACGAACAATCTGAACGGCACGAGCAAATATTTGAGCGGAAGCACGATTGCGCCGAAGCCCGTAATCGTCGCAAGGAAGGTCAGCACGAGCGCAAGCACGTAAAACGCCATAATATACGGCAAAACTATGAAGTTTGAAAGCACGAACAGCGTAGGCACTTCCCCGAAAAAGTATGCGACGAACGGATAAGTGAACAAATTGGTCGCAAGCGAAAGTGCGCAAACTTTTACGAATTTCGTGCCGATTTTTCTTTTCGGACTAACTTTGTCCACGATTTTCAATCCCACTTTTTCAAACGAGCGGTCGAAGATAAAAATACCTGCAACCGATGCAAACGACAACAAAAATCCGACGTCGAATATATCGGCAGGCCGCACAAAAAGAATTACGATTGCCGCAAGCGAGAGCGACGATACGTCGTCTTTTTTCCTCGAAAACGCCGATGAAAACATATACACGCCGCTCATTATCACCGCTCGCAAAGATGATGCGGTAAACGAGCAAAGCATCGAATACAAAAAAGTACAAACAAGCACGATTGCAAAACTTATTTTCGGATTTACTTTAAGTTTTTTCAGCACGAAATATATAGCCGTCGCAAGCGTCGAAACGTGCAGACCGCTCACTGCAAGCACGTGGGCTAGTCCGCTTGATTTCACGTCATCGTACATACTAGAATCCATGCCCGATTTGTCGCCCAGCACCAACGCTTGCACGATCGATGCGGTTTTGTCGTCGAGATTATGGTGCAATATGCGCTTGATACGCACTTGCAAATTGTCGGGAAAATTTAGTTGACCGTCGGATATTTTGCTTGCCGAATATGCTGTGAGCGAATATCTTTGTCCGCTAGAAATCTTACGCGGATAATAATTGTCGAATTTCTCGTGCGAATAATAACGAAGCCTGCCGTAAAAACTCACGACGTCCCCCGCCGAAAAATCTATCTCGTCAACGTAAGCGTACACACGCGCCTCGTATTTTATCGTCTTTCCGTCAACGGATATATCGGTTGCATCGAAAGAATAATAGTTGCCGTTGAACACGATTTCGCTGCCGACTTTTGCGTTTATACTGCCGGTATAATCCTTTACGCTTACGGAATTGTATTGCAAATTTACCGCAGTCATTGCAATAAAACCGACGATAAAAGCAAATGGGATATAGAAAAATTTTCGGAATTTTTTGAATATTGCAACAAGCAAAAACGCGATTATAAACAGCAAAAGCAAGCTGAAATACCACCACATACTTGCGCCGTAAAGAGCCTCGGAAAAAATTATTCCGAATGTTAGAAACAAAGCGAAAAACAGCATAGGTCTATGATTGAATATGCGTTTTCCTCTTATCCTCATAACTCCCCTCTTTTGCGTTTAATTCGTTCGAATCGGAACTTTTAGAATTTTTAAAAATAGTGCTTAACACGGACTTTATATACGGTTTTCGTCACGATAAAGCCCGTGTTGCGAAAAATCACTTTCTGCCGGTGATAACTATATCCGCGCCCAAGCCGAGCACGTCTTTTGCCACGACGTCACCGATTTTCACGTCGTCGTCCACTTTGAGCGTGCCGACAAATTTTACGACGTCGAATATTCTTTCTTTTGGAATCGTGGCGGACGTTTTGCAAGACGCAACACCGCCCGACTTCATTTCAACCAAAGTCGTGACGCATCTTTTGGGATGTGTGTACTCTTCCTTTCCGTACATCGCGCCTCTTTTGCAAGTGTTGCCCGAAACAACGACTTCGCCGTTTACTTCCTCTATGGTGAGAGGGCAACCCATAGGACACATTATGCAAATCGTATTCATTTTTCCAACCTCACAACAACGTCGCCCGTGACAGACTCCTTGTCAATAATCACATTGCCCATTTCGCCGGGCGCAAGCACCATAAATTTTTTGCTTATCAAAACGGTGCCGCCGCTTTCGACGACGAGTTTGCAATTCTTGTACACATCACCCACGCGGAAGAAAATTTGCACTTTTCCCTCGCCCTTGTTTATGCGTTGAGGAAGCGCGTATCTCACTCCGTCCTTTGCAACGACGTTGACGGTTTCACCCGTATTTTCAATCACACCCAAAGCGTATTTTGCCGCGTATTCGCCTGCCGTTTCCGCCTCGTGCGAAACGTTGTCCACAAGGTCGTGCACGTGCAAAACGTTGCCGCAGGAGAAAATCCCTTCTACACTCGTCATTCTATGCTCGTCCACGACTGCGCCGTTGGTAACTCTGCTCATCTCGACGCTTGTTGAAGAGAGCAAATCGTTTTCGGGAATAAGACCGACGGACAGCAAGAGCGTGTCGCAAGCAACGTACTCTTCTTTTGAAAGATCGGGTTTTCTGTCCGCGCCGACGGGAGCGTACCAAAGTCCCGTCATGCGAGGTTTACCCTCAACTCTCGTGATGGTGTGGCTGTATTTTATGGGGATATTATAGTCGTCAAGACATTGCACGATGTTACGTTTCAGACCGCTCGAATAAGGCATGAGTTCGAGCACGAGTTTGACGTTTGCGCCCTCGGTGGTCATACGACGCGCCATAATAAGACCTATATCGCCGCTGCCCAAAATAACCACGTCTTTGCCGACGAGGTATCCGTCGAGGTTGCATATCTTTTGCGCCATACCTGCGGTATAAATACCTGCCGGACGAGTGCCGGGCAAAGCGATTGCGCCTGCGGTGCGTTCTCTGCATCCCATTGCAAGCACGATTGCGCCTGCCTTGATTTTGCAATATCCTTGCGTGGGAGAAAGCACGCAAACTTCTTTGTTTTCGTCGAGGGAAAGCACCATGCTTTCAAGCATAACGTCTATATCCTCCGCCTCGACCGTTTTTCTGAATCTGTCCGCATATTCGGGCCCCGTCATCTCTTCGCCGAAATAATGAAGTCCGAATCCTTGGTGAATGCATTGATTGAGGATGCCGCCAAGACGCACGTCACGCTCCAAAATCAAGGTCTTTGCGCCTTGTTTGCGAGATGCCAAAGCCGCCGCCATACCTGCAGGGCCGCCGCCTATTATAACGACGTCGTAAGAAAGCGTATTCATCTTTGAACCTCCTTGACTTTGCACACCGCAATGTTTGAGTCTTCGCCGTTGCCTTTTCTCACTTTGTCGAGGGGAATGCCCAACTCTCTGGAAATGATTTCCATAACTCTCGGGCCGCAGAATCCGCCCTGACATCTGCCCATACCCGCTCTCGTGCGACGCTTTACCGCGTCAACCGTGTATGCTTTAAGCGGCGAACGGATTGCCTCGACGATTTCCGCCTCGGTGACTTTTTCACAGCGGCAAACTATTCTGCCCCACGCGTTGTTTTCTTTTATAAGGTCGTTTAAAGTTTTCTCGTCGAGTTCGAGCAATCTCTTATGCTTGGGCATATTTACGACGTATTCCTCTTTGAGAGGAGTACCCGACATATTTGCGATTTGTTCGTCAATATATTCCGCAATAGCAGGAGCGGATGTAAGCCCCGGCGAGCAAATGCCGATTGCCATGATAAAGTTCTTTTTCAGCTTTGATTCGCCAATAACGAAATCGTGACCGATAATCGTGCGCAATCCCGAATACACTCTAATGCACTTGTTGAAAGCCGGGCACTTGTAGGACAGCGGAACACTCTTTCTGAGTGCGTCGAGAGAATCCAGCGAAGATGCCGTATCGTCATCGTCCGTCGTATCTATTGCCGTCGGTCCGTATATAACGTTTCCGTCCGCGGTCGGAGCAACCAACACTCCTTTGCCTGCCGCCGTGGGAAGTTGGAAAATGACGGTGTTGACGTTCTTTCTCTCGGTATTGTCAAGCACAAAATAGTCGCCTCGTCTGTACGTCGTATCGAAATGCTCCGCGCCTGCCATATCGTTTACGCTCGCTCCGTGCGCGCCGGCACAGTTTACGACGTATTTCGCGCCATACTCCCCGTCGTTTGTCTTGATTATATACTCTCCGTCCTTATTCTCGATTGCGACGACTTCTTTTTCAAGCAAAATTTCCGCTCCGTTCGTAACCGCTCTGTCGGCATATGCTATACAAAGCTGATACGGCGACACTATGCCTGCGCTCGGAGCATAAAGCGAATACTCTATATCGTCTGCGATATGAGGCTCGAAAGCGAGGGTTTTTTCTCTGTCCCAAATTTCAACCTCGACACCGTTTTCCTTTGCTTTGGCGGCAAGTTTTTCGATGCCGTCGAATTGGTCTTTTGCCGCAACGACGATAGATCCGCATTTGAGATGCGGCACGTCAAGTTCTTCTGCGTCACGCCACGTGAGTGAGTTTCCTTTGACGTTAAACAGAGCCTTGAGCGTACCGGGATCGCAGTCGTAACCTGCGTGCACGATACCGCTGTTGGCTCTCGTTGAAAAAGATGCGACGTCGTCCTGCTTTTCCAAAAGCAAAACTTTCATCTTACGACGGGCAAGTCTGTCAAGCACCGCCGTGCCGATGATACCGCCGCCGATGACGATACAATCGTATTTCATATTTCTCCAAATACCCAAAAAGGCAAAACTTTATTTGACGTTGAATTTCTTTTTGTACGATTCGAGGTTATCCTTGATGATAAGCTCTGCAAACTCTCTGTTTTTGACTTGGAAAACGGTGGTTTGTTTGCCTTCGAGTTGCTTGTAAACTTTGAAAAAGTGCGACATTTCTTCCATGATATGCGCGGGCAATTCCTCGATTTCCTTATATGTGTTCCACGTAGGATCTTTAAAGGGAATCGCAATAATCTTGTAGTCCATCTCGCCGCTGTCTTGCATCATCATAACGCCGATGGGATAGCATCTCACAAGCGCGAGCGGAACGATAGGCTCCGAGCAAAGCACAAGTACGTCGAGAGGATCGTTGTCCTCGCTGTACGTGCGCGGAATAAATCCGTAGTTTGCCGGATAGTGCGTGGACGTGTACAAAACTCTGTCCAAAATCAACGATCCGGTTGCTTTGTCGAGTTCATATTTGTTTTTGCTTCCCTTGGAAATTTCTATACATGCAAGAAAGTCCGTGGGGGTGATACGTTGAGGATCAACGTCGTGCCAAATACTCATTTTGGTATCTCCGTTAGTTTTTATTAGAATTATTATAATAATTCAAAAGTCAAAAGTCAATATTGTATGCCTACAAACGTATGAATTTTCGTCCGGCGTAAAAATTTAAATGCTTTCCGTTTCAAACGGCGTTAAAATATCAAAAATCGCATTAAAACAGGAAATACGCAACGTTGCGTTTTTTATATGTCCTTTATCTTGCTTGCGATATGCGCACCGATATGCTAAAATAATTGCTAAAATAAAATTTAATCTTCAAGGTAAATATATCAATGCTCAAACTTTTAAAGTACCTTCAAGGCTATCGGCTAAAAACCGTATTCGGCCCCATCTTCAAGCTTATAGAAGCCGTGTTCGAGCTGTTTACGCCCATTGTTGTGGCGTGGATAATCGACAACGCAATTCCCATGGGCAGAAACGGAGATTTTTCGGGGCTTATTTACGGCGGTTTGATTATTCTCGCACTGGGCGTATTCGGGCTTGCGTTCTCGCTTACGGCGCAGTATTTCGCGTCGCGCGCTTCACTGGGCTTCGGCACGAACCTGCGCAGAGATTTGTACGAGCACATCAACACGTTTTCCTACACCGAACTTGACAAATTTTCAACCACTTCCCTCATCACTCGTCTGACGTCGGACGTAAACCAAGCGCAACAAGCGGTTGCGATGTTCATACGCCTTGTTTTGCGTGCGCCCTTCATTGCCGTCGGAGCAATCGTTATGGCAATGCTCATCGACCTCAAACTGTCGCTCATATTCGTTGCGGCTGCGCTTGTTATTGCAATTCTTCTTGCGATAATCATGCTCACCACTATGCCCAAGTACAAGGACGTTCAAGCGAAACTCGACGACGTTTCGAGGCTCACCAAAGAGAACTTGTCGGGCGCAAGAGTCGTCAGAGCGTTCGGAGCGGAAGGGAGAGAAAAGACCGTATTCGACAAAGCGGCGCAATCCTTGTCGCAAACCTCGATAAAGGTCAGCGCGGTGTCTTCTCTGCTCAATCCTCTCACGTATGCGGTGCTCAACCTTGCAATCATCGCAATACTGTACTTCGGCGGCAAAAGCGTGTATATGGGCAACCTCACGCAAGGCGAAATCATCGCGCTTGTCAACTACATGACGCAAATTCTCAACGCGCTCATCGTTTTTGCAAACTTGCTGGTGACTTTCACAAAAGCGTCCGCATCCGCCGCAAGAATCAACGAGGTGTTTGAAGTGTCCTCGTCCATGCAGGAAGGAAGCGGCGCGATAAAGGACGAAACCGCACCCGCAATCGAGATGCAAAACGTATCTTTCGGATACGGCGACAATTGCGAACTGTTCCTTAAAAACGTCAATCTAACCATACAAAAAGGCGACAGCGTCGGCATTTTGGGCGGTACGGGAAGCGGAAAAACCACCCTCGTTTCGCTCATGTCCAGACTTTACGACGCAACCGACGGCGAAGTGAAAATTTACGGCGAAAACGTCAAAAATTACACCAATAAACAACTCCGCGAAATATTCGGCGTCGCACCGCAAAAAGCGGTTTTGTTCGAAGGCAGCGTAAAAGACAATTTGCTTTGGGCAAACGAAAATGCAACCGACGACGACATCAAAAACGCGCTGGAAACCTCGCAATCGGCAGAGTTCGTCAACACGTTGAAAGACGGGCTTGACACGCAAATAGCGCAAGGCGGCAAAAACCTTTCGGGCGGTCAACGTCAACGTCTTACCATTGCGCGCGCACTTGTGAGCAATCCCGACATTCTCATACTCGACGACTCCTCTTCCGCTCTCGACTTTGCCACCGACGCAAAACTTCGCAAGGCACTTGCTCATCTGCGTCTTGAAAAAGGACTTACGACGGTCGTCGTATCCCAGCGAGCGACAAGCATAAAATACTGCGACCTTATCGTAGTGCTTGACGAAGGCAACGTCGTCGGACTCGGTACGCACGACGAACTTATCAAGTCTTGCGACGTATATCGCGAAATTTGTTTATCACAAATCAAGGAGGACGAAGCAAAATGAAAAAATACGCCTCCGATACAAAAAAAGCGAAAAAGAACAAAACCGACTTTGCGGCAATCAAAAAATTGCTCAAATACGCGCGCCCGTACGTGCCCGTCATTATAATCGCACTCGTGTTGTCCGCACTTCAGATTGCGGCAACTCTGCTTGCACCCGTAGTCGTTGGCAAGACGGTGGACTACATCATCGGCGAAAACAACGTGGATTTCGGCGTTATATTCAAAAACGCTGGTATCCTTGCAGGACTTATCGCTTGCGTATTCGTATTTCAATACCTTGCGTCGCTGTGCATAAACTTTGCCTCATTCCGCACCATACGCGATTTGCGCTCCTCGGCGTACGCAAAGCTCAACGACGTTCCCCTCTCCTACGTTGACTCCAACTCACACGGCGACCTGATGTCCAGAGTCGGCAACGACATCGACCAAATCTCCGACGGACTTATTCAAGGCTTTTCGCAACTCTTCAACGGCGTGGTTACGATAATCGGCACGCTGGGCTTCATGCTTTGGTACAACTGGGTTATCGCACTCGTAGTGGTGTGCCTCACTCCTCTTTCGTTGTTTGTGGCATACTTCATCGCAAAAGGCTGTCACAATATGTTTGCGATGCAAGCAAAAAAGCGCGGCGAGCTTTCCGGGCTCGTAACCGAGATGTTGTCAAATCAACGCGTCGTCAAAATTTTCGGCTATGAAAAACGCGCCGAGGACAGATTTGCCGTTATAAACGGCGACCTCAAAGTTTGGGGACAAAACGCCGCTTTCTATTCGGCAATGGTCAACCCCTGCACGAGATTCGTCAACAACGTGATATTTATTTTTAGTTTTATTAAAGTATTTTATATTTTATCAAAGTTTAATTCAAATAAAAGGTTGCCGCCTTCTTATCGCTTCCGTCGGTGAGCACCAGTTTGCCGTCCTGCAGCGTCAGATATTGTCCCGGCATGAGCACGCTCTCAGTCGGCGCGCTCTCTTGCGTGCTTTCCTACGCAACGCAATACACCAAACCTTTCAACGAAATAACGGGCGTCGTAACCGAGCTTCAAGGCGCGACCGCTGCGGCAAGCAGAGTTTTCGACCTTCTCGAAGCGCAAAATCAATCCTCCGACGCAGGTTTTGAGGAATTGACCGATGCGCACGGCAACATCGACATCGACGACGTTTACTTCTCGTACGTGAAAGACAAGCCCCTCATTCAAGGCTTTTCGCTCAACGTCAAGAGCGGTCAGCGCGTTGCAATCGTCGGACCGACGGGTTGCGGGAAAACCACCCTTATCAACCTTCTTATGCGCTTCTACGATCCCGACAGCGGCAAAATCGAAGTCGAAGGCAAGGATATTTCCGAGGTTACCAGAAAGTCGCTACGATTGAGCTACGGCATGGTGCTTCAAGACACCTGGCTCAAAAAAGGCACTGTAAGAGAAAACATTGCCTACGGCAATCCCGACGCAACCGAGGAAGAAATCATCGAAGCCGCAAAGGCCGCTCATATCCACAACTTCGTCATGCACCTTGAAAACGGTTACGATACCGTACTCGACGATGACGGCGGGAATATCTCGCAAGGACAAAAACAGCTTCTTTGCATCGCAAGAGTTATGCTCACTCATCCCCCGATGCTCATTCTCGACGAAGCGACAAGCTCGATCGACACTCGCACGGAAATCAAGATTCAGCAAGCGTTTGAAAAACTCATGCAAAACAAGACGTCGTTTATCGTCGCCCACCGCCTCTCGACAATCAAAAATGCAGACGTGATTCTCGTCATGAACAAGGGCAACGTCATCGAAAAAGGTACGCACGAACAACTGCTTGCAAAAGGCGGTTTCTATGCAAATCTTTACAACTCGCAATTCGAACACTAACAGATTGCAACGCAAAGAATATGCGTAAAATCGAACGTCTTTAAAATCAAGCTCAAAGCAAAAAATCCGACTTTACCGTCGGATTTTTTACGTTTTAAGTTTTCAAAACGAAACGCGCGCTTTACACGTCGTTTATTTTGTGTTATGATAAGCCCAGTTGAATAGAATACGGTTTGAAAAGTTGTTATGCTGAGTAGATTTAGACATCGGGTTCGATTCCCGAACAACCGCCACCACTGTATTTGAAAAGTCGGAGTGTCTTGCATGCGCCATTTTTTCATAAGTCAGTAAGTCTGCCGTATTTGAGCGTCGTCAAGGCAAAAACGCGTTCCCGATTTGCCTATACGCACGCAATGAAGGGATGCGCCGAAAGGGTGCGTTTTTTATTTTCAAAAACAAACCTCGGCAACGGTTTTAGGGCAAAATTCCATATTTTTGCCGAAAAATCAATTTTAGTCAAAGCCTTTTCATGCAATTCAACCACAAACAAGGCGGTTAGATTCTTAAAAACAACACTTTGATTTCTGTCAAAATCAAAGATTTGAAAAGGAGAACTACCAATGAACAAAAACGCAAAAATCTTGTGTTTGGCTCTTGCAATCGTGCTAGTATTGTCAATCGCGCTCGTCGCATGCGACCAAGCTCCTACGACCTACACGCTTACGCTCACGCAAAACGGTCAAACGCAAACGGTGTCGGTGAAAGCAGGCGAAAGCTATAAACTCCACACTCCCCAAGATCGCGACGGATACGTGTTTGTCGGCTGGTACGACAACGATACGCTTCTCGACTACACCATTACGCCGACTCGCGATATGAACATCGTCGGCAAATGGGACAGATACGACCAACTTGCCGAAGAGCTTAAAGTTTCTTTGAAAACTTATCTTGAAAGCGACGCTTTCAAAAAATCCATTCTCACCTCGAAGACCACTCAATCGAGAGTTCCGCTTCTCTACTTGCGCTATGTCAAGGGCGATTTCTACGACAACGAAGTGGTGATGCAATTCAAAACCTACCTCAACATGATAGGCGGCGTTTGCAAAGACGGACGCATCGGCGACTCTTTGTTCCCCGCATCCGACGCAGGAAAAACGGGCTGGTACGGAGTGCTCGATTTCCTTTACAGTTGGAGTTTGATTTACAATCAATATCAACAATGGTGCAACGAAACCGGCAACGTCGACACTTCCTACAACGTCTATTTCGACACAATCAAAGCGTACTTGACGAATGTCGACTCATACGTGTCAAACGGCAACGTAAATTACACGTTCAAAGGTGCGGAAATCATGCAATCCAACCTTTACAACAAAGGCTACAACGCACTCAACAACCTCGCAAGCTCTACTGCCGCAAATCGCTTGACATATGACGATTACGTCGAGCTTTTGGGACTTGTCGCACAGGCAACCGGCAACGTAGACGGACACGACGCATTCCTTGCCGCATACAAAGCGATCGACTTCGAAACGATCGACGCCGCTGACGACAAACGTCAACAACTTACAACCCTCAAAAACAAGCTCATACCCCTTTGGAAAGCGTGCATGCCCGTAACGCAAATAGGTTTCGGCTACGGCAGTTACAACGTTTGCTTGCTCACCGCCTACAACCTCGGCTTCGACCTCGAACAAACCGTTCCCGGCAGTCGCGCATACATGCTCTCATACTATGAAAAGGATGAGGATGGCAACTTCAAAAAGAACGGCGGCACACCCAACTGGATAGGCTTTTCGGGACGTCCGCTCAGTGCCGCGGCTTTGAGAGATACAAAAGAATACGACGTAAAGTTTGAAAAAACAATGCAGGGGTACTTCCCCTACACTGACGGCTGGGGGCAACCTCTTGACGAAATGATAAATATGGATAGGCTTTGCAACTGGTACAACCACGATCTCGGCACAAGTGCAAACGTCGCTCCGCAATACGGGCTTCTCTACGGCTTTATGAACGGAATCGATATGGAACACTACGTCAAAGAGGTCTACCATTCTCAAGTTTGCAAGGGCGAAGAGTGCAAATATCACATCGAAGAACAAGACGGTCAAGTCTACAACATAGTAACGCTTTGGAGAGATAGTCTCAAAAAAGACGAAAACGGCAAATACGTGATATCTACGACCACGGATATGGCGGTTGCGATTGCGTATATCGCGCAAATCGAAGGCATCGAAGCGCCCGCTCCCGTCGGCGCATACTCGAAAGATTTTGCCGTGATAAACCTTTGATAAGGAAATTAAACAATGGCGAACGTTGCAAAAAAAACACTGAAAATCGCTTCAATCGCAATACTTGCGCTGTTATTGCTGTCCCTCGTCGCGTGCAACGACGTTTGGGGCGGCGACAGCACGCAAGACAATCCCGATTATGCAATCGTTGACGGCAAGCAGCTGTATTTTACGCTTGAATTGCGTATGCCCGGCTCTAGTACGGAAGTTTCCGAAGGCGACAGCTTTGCGCACTCCACAATAGACGGCGATTTGATTTGCCAATGGCAAATTCCCTGCTACGGAAAGACCGTTTACGAATCGGTCGTAAAGTTTTTTGAGGACAGAAACGACAAAATCACTTTCCGTCTTTCGCAACACCGCTACTATATGTTTCACGACGCAACGCTTGAAAACGGAGATAACTACAACCTCGAAACAGTTTACGTTGCCGCAGACGGAAAATACGCAATGTGCGCAAACTTCCAAACTTTGTTTGGAGAGGACGAACAACCCGGAACGCTTGACGACCTCAAGGTTTTGGTGCTAGTATATCAAGGATGGCTGTATTAGTCGTCAAGGAGAAGTTATGAAAGGTATTTCATTGACAAAAGCGGAACGCCTTGCAAGGACAAGCGGACTCAAAGGCTGGATTGCAATGTTCACTCTTTTGGGCATCATGTGCTACGATCAGTTCATTTTGGAAATTCCGTTTGCAAACGTGGTTTTCCCCATTTTGATCATCTGCGCGGCGTCCATGAATCCCGCCAAAAACGCAGTCCTCATCATTGCGTATTCCATTATTTTCGAGCTCAGCTGCATCGCTTGGTTCCCTTCCGAACTTTACAGAGTTCAATGGTGGCTTCTCGAAGTTGCAATCGGCTATTCGATGCCGCTTGTTTGCTACAATGTTTTCAACCGCAAACACGAGGATATGAGCGTGTTTTCATACGCATCGCTCGCCGCACTTTCCGAGCTTGCGTACTACTGGGTTTCCGTCGTCGCAACCGTGCTTATCTGGAAAGTACCTTTCGGAGCGTACTTCCTCTCGGATATTCCTTACGAACTGGGCGGCTGCCTGGCAACGTTTGTGTGCGCCCTCCCCGTCGCCGCAATCTACAAACTTATGACCAAGGAACTTGTCATCGGACAAAACGCAAAACGCCCCGTGCTCGCTCCTCAAATCTAAATTTAAAAACCCATTTGATAAAAAACGGACTTGATTTTCAAGCCCGTTTTTTTAATTTCGCGTTTTGAAGAATACGCAATAGTAATTGTCGTACAAATTATTTATCTTTGCACTACCGATACCGTTTAGCACCTCTTGCAGCAAATCCAAATCGTTTTCACTCTCGGTGCGTACACGCAACAATAAGCCGTAACCTATATCGACAATCTCAATTTGTCTGTTTTTCAACTTGTGCGATTCGACAATTCTGTATCCGTTTTCATCGCACCACTCTGCGATGTGTTCGTTCACCTCAACAAAGTCCATATTAAATCCTCTTCTTTTATTGTATATAACCAACGGTTAGTTGTCAATTATTTATTAACCAACGGTTATAAACTTAAAAAAATGACAAGAGGCAAACTATGTCCGATACGATAAAAACAAGGCTTTGCGAGGAAATCCGCAACTCGAATCTTTCAACAATAGAAATTGCCGAAAAAGTTGGTGTTTCACCCGAAATGATAACGCAATACTGTACAACCAAAAAGTTGCCCAGACTTGACACGTTTGCCGAGCTGTGCAAAGTCTTAAACGTATCTGCCGACTATATCCTAGGAATTAAAGAATATTGATTTGACACATAAAAAAACGAACTCTTTGTGAGTTCGTTTTTTTATGTATAAATACCGCCTACGGCACTTAAAAGCAACCTTGCAACAGCGTAAACGCTTATTTTTTTTCATATATCCACACAATCTCGAGTGCAAGCACTCGGCTTGTTGTCGGACTCGTAGCGAGCATCGCGAGCGTAATAGCGATTGCTACGAAGTCAATCGCGTCAGCGACACGGTGTCGGTGCGCATATATGCGCTAGGTGCGCAGCACCTTCGAGTCCACCGTCGGCAAAAACGAAAAGTGCGCGGCGGTATGAAATACCGCCTACGGCACTCACAAACAACCTTGCAACAGCTCTGCGCGCTGTCTTTTTTCATATATCCACTCATATCCGTGTGCAAGCACCCTGCTATTGTGGATATATGAAAAAACAACCTCACGGTTGTTTGCAAGGTTGTTTTTTCGTTGGTGCCGGCGGTCGGACTCGAACCGACACGGATGATTAGTCCACAGGATTTTGAGTCCAGCGCGTCTGCCAGTTTCACCACGCCGGCGCAAGTATGAATATATCATAAACGCAAGATTCTTGCAACTAATTTTTGATTTTTTTGTGAGCGAGAACGAATTTATTTTTGATTTGATTCAATTTCGGTTGATTTTGCGCGCATATATCAAAAAAAATACACTTGTCTATTTGCCGAGCGCGTTGTATAATATTTTCAATATATAAATCTATGAGGTGTACGATGAAAAACCAAAACGGATACGTAGACAGTTTTGCAAAGCTCATTCAGTGCCCCACCGTCACAAACAGCGGACACGAATATTTTGATGCTTTCCACAAAGTTCTTGACGAAGAATTTCCTCACGTAACGGCAACGTGCAAAAAGATCGAGGTCGGCGGCGACGTGCTTTTGTACAAATGGAGCGGCAAGTCATCGAGTCGTCCTCTCGTGCTTATGGCGCACCAAGACGTCGTTCCTGCAGTCGGCGGAGATTGGAAATATCCTCCTTTCAGCGCAACGGTTGTTGACGGCAAAGTGTATGGCAGAGGCGCAATGGACTGCAAAAACACCCTCTTTTCCACCATACAAGCCGTCGAAGAACTCATTGAACAAGGTTTTGTGCCCGAACAAGACGTTTATTTGAGCTACAGTGACAACGAAGAGACATCAGGTCCCGGCGCAAGCATGGCTCGCGATTGGTTCAAATCGCAAGGTATAACGCCCTTTATGGTCATCGACGAAGGCGGCGCAATCATCAAAAAGCTCACAAAATTCGTCAAAAAAGACGTTGCGGCTGTCGGTATTTTGGAAAAAGGCTATGCCGATGTCAAATTTATCGCACGCGGTAAAGGCGGTCACAGTTCTCAACCGCCAAAGCATACTCCCATCGCAAGACTTGCGGCATTTGTAAACTACTGCGAGCATCACACCGTATTCAAACCTCGCATGTCGAAAGCGGCAAAAGCAATGATTTACGGCCTCGGCGACGCTGTTTCCGCTCCGCTTAAAGTATTTTGCAAAACAATCGGTATAAACGGATGGTGGGTGTCAAGACTTGCGCCAAAAATCAACGCGTCCTACGGCAACAGCATGTTCGCAACGTCAATGGTGTTCACCATGTCAAACGGTGCTTCCGCTCCGAACGTAATTCCGCAAGACGCATGGGTTGTTGCAAACTTGCGCTTTGCTCCCACCGACAAGAGCGAAGATTGCTTCAAAATACTTAAGAAAATCGCAAAAAAATTCGATCTCGAAATGGAAGTTTTGCAATCGCGCGAGGCATCTCCGATGATCGACATCAAGGGCGAAGGCTACAATATGTACAAAAAGGCTCTGAACGAGGCATTCCCCGACGCAGCCGTTGTCCCCTATCTCATGTTCGGAGGCACGGATTGTCGCATAATGCAACAAATCGCAACAAACGCAATACGTTGCACGCCTTGTCCGCTCTCCTTTTACCAACTCGGGGGTATGCACGCATCCAACGAAAACGTCGATATCAAATCAATCGAGCAATGCGTGAATTTCTTTGTTAAATTCATCAGGAATTATAAGTAACTTTTCGATTTACAAACATCACAAAAAGCATGCCTCGGCATGCTTTTTGCATTTTTGGATATGCAGTTTTATAAGTGTACCAAAGATGTGCCGCTAACTTTGGATAAACAAGTTGTATATTCTATGCTTTTACCATTCTGTAACCAATACCGACGTGAGTTTGAATATATTGCGGCGAATCGGCAGACGGTTCGATTTTTTTGCGTAAAGTAGCCATAAATACACGCAGAGATGCAATATTGCTTTCCCATGCCGCGCCCCATATTTTTTGAGTTATAAAAGTGTGGGTAAGCACTTTTCCTACGTTTCTCGACAGCAAACAAAGCAATTTATACTCGATTGGGGTGAGATGGAGTTCTTCGTCGCTTAAATATGCGCACCCTGCTGCGTAATCTATTTTTAGATTTCCGTTCACAAAAACCGACTCGGACTTGTTCGCCGATTGCATTGCGGACAATCTTCTTTCCGTGACGCGAATTCTGGCAAGCAATTCTTGTACTGAAAACGGTTTTGTCAGATAATCGTCAGCCCCGGCATCGAGCGCGTCAATCTTATCTTGATCTTCGGCTCGAGCGCTGATTACTATAATCGGCATTTCCGACCATGTGCGTATTTTTTTGATAACGTCCACGCCGTCTATATCAGGCAAACCCAAATCGAGCAGAACAACGTTCGGATTATTCGAAGACGCTTGCATAACGGCGTTTTCTCCGTTCGTCGCGGTAATATAATCGTAACCGTGCGTTTTCAAAGTCGTTCCGATAAGATTACGGACGGGTGCGTCGTCTTCCACAACTAAAATCAGTAAATTATTCATGAATTTCCACCTCTCCTACGGGCAATGTAAAGGCAAATATCGCGCCGTGCGGAATGTTATCGGCTATCGTTATTTCTCCGCCGTGTGCGTTTATGATTGATTTGCATAACGAAAGCCCCAGACCGATACTACGGCGACAATCGCTAATTCTATTTGCACCCGTATAAAACATATCGAACACCCGTGATTTTTGTTCGTCGGGAATTCCGAGTCCGTTATCCGCCACGCTTATGCAAACCATACTTCCGTTTCTTTTTGCCGTAATCGTAATTTGCGAATCGGACGGCGTGTATTTAATA
>ERZ779643.793-NODE-793-length-24617-cov-2.602720_pt1 | contig 24617 bp, 20 predicted proteins | sample MGYA00511564_ERZ779643 | MGnify/ENA primary metagenome ERZ779643 (study PRJEB29588, sample SAMEA2147114) | human gut metagenome | biome: human gut; feature: human-associated habitat; material: faeces | place: Denmark | collected 2008/2010 ... | reverse complement strand
ACCGTGTCTCAGTTCCAATGTGGGGGACCTTCCTCTCAGAACCCCTATCCATCGTCGCTTTGGTGGGCCGTTACCCCGCCAACTGGCTAATGGAGCGCATGCTCGTCTGTAACCAAAATTGCTCTCTTTAATGAACTCTCCATGCGGAGCGCCCATATTATGGGGTATTAGTCCGGATTTCTCCGGGTTATCCCCCTGTTACAGGTGGATTGCATACGTGTTACTCACCCGTGCGCCGGTCGCCGACAGAGGTATTGCTACCTCCCCGCTGCCCCTCGACTTGCATGTGTTAGGCCTGTCGCTAGCGTTCATCCTGAGCCAGGATCAAACTCTTCGTTGTATCTTTTCTTTTTCTTTATTATACCTTCGAAGCGTCACCTGACCGAATTGACTTCTTTCTCTCTTATTTTACTGTACTACACTTGCTTCTTCAATTCCTTCAATGAACTTCTCTCTCCAACGGCGGCCCTGTGGCCTCCCCGTTTTGCGAAAGTGCTGCAAAGATACTGCCTTTTACACTTACATTCCAAATATTTTTCAATGTTTTTTTTGAATTATTTTTTGAATAAAATATAACCATATAATATTCTGCATTTTACAGAATTATTTTTTTATTGGATATTTTATTCCTCGCCTCTATTTTTATTATATAAATTCCTCGATCGACATTTATCGCTATTTGGTTTTTCCCCTCAGCAGCCACTGCATATAACATTTGCCCGGATAGATTGTAAACCGATATTCGCTCGGAACCACAAAGAGCCGCTATTATAATTTGCCGTCCCGACATATATACGAACGGATCGCAGGATTGAAGATATGTAACAGCCGAGATATCGGCCGTAACGGCTCTCTGTACCGAAGACCAATTTGAAACAACATCTTTACATACCGAACGGACTTGATAGCCATACTCTGTCTGAGGAGAAAGCCCCTCTATAACATGAGTCGTAATATTCCCGACCTTTTCCTGAGAGAAAATATCCTTAACATAAGCTCCATAAGTAATCGAAGCATCATCGACAGCTACGTTTCCTTTTTCTTTATGTGCATAAACGACTTTTACCGAAGTCACATGTTCTTCGATCGAAAAGGTATATTCGGGATAATTCTTAGAAGTATCGACATATCGCAATGTATCAATAGCTGTCCAACTATTATCCGATTCTTTCTCAACAACAATGTAGGACCCCGTCCCGGAGGATGCAAAACGATACATAAACGAAACCTTTACTATACCCTCGTTATACCGAGGGGTCTGTAAATATTCTCCCGTATTTTTCAATGCGACCGAAGGAGCCGACACTCCGCTACTTGCCGCAGATGTATAATTACCGGAAGCTGTTCCCTCCCAATTATCGGGCAGAGGTTTTCCGGACGAATCTAATTCGTCAAATCCCTCAGTATAAACATGTTGTTCACCAGTCTGTGTAAAACAAATTATCTCATAATTATCGGCTCCCTGAACTTCTTCCCAATTTATTCGGAAAGTACTATCGGTTATATCCGAGGCCTCGAGCAACTGCGGCACAGCCAGAGAATCTGTCTCAAATTGCATACTGTATGCGGCCTTTACTATACCCGAAGGTATAACAGCGCTCACTTGATAGGTGTAGCGAGTCAACGGTCGCAATTCGGTAAAACGATAGTTTTGTACGAGCCCGATTGACTTATCGGTCTGTATATATTCCCGTTTGTCGTCAAGCTGCATACGAAAAAGCCCTATCCTCGAAAAATCATCTTTCGGAGACGATATCCACTCTTTCCCATTATATCGCGATGTAGGGTGTGTTATCTCGGAACGGCGATACAACGTTTTATCTTGCCCCCAATAAGCTATTTCCCCGGCAACACCCACCACATCAATTATTATACCATCGCGACAAAGCGCAACAGCATCATTCCCATTGAAATTGAGAGACGAAGTTTCTCCCCCGGGAATAATCTGCGAAGCCTTAGCGATTAACTCCCCATCAGTCGATAGCGAATTTAATAATAAATAGGTCTCTCCGTTATTTAATATAGAAGGTCCTAACGGAGTATCGTTCACGAAAGAACCACTGCCATTAACCTCCATTCGCAAACTGTATGCAGAAAGGTCGACCGGGACTCCTGTTCCGTTATAGATTTCAATCGCTTTATTATACCCCGATCCCTCGACATAAGCCGAAATAATCAAATCTCCGGCAGAGGTATTCCCCGACCAAAGAGAAACTTGGTAATCGATAGCTTCGGGGTAATTGATCCAATGTATCAAAGCCTCGGTGGCCGTAACATCGGATGCCGAGGTTTCTATAAACGAAGGGACTGAAACTACTTGTACCGGTATGCGGTACGGGGTCTCAATGCCCCCTCCCGAAATAATCACCGTATCGCGATATTCTCCTTTCCTCAGCTCTCGACACGATATTTCAACCGTACAACCATCGTGTACTTCCTGTGCAGACACTTCGTAATCGGAAAGTTCAAATATGCCTCCTATCGCCCACGAGAGGGACAAAGGAGAGGTGAGGTTGTTTCCCAATATATCAAGTTGTTCGCTTTTATTATCACCCAACATAATCACCCCCATATCCATGATTTGATCCCGACGAGGCAAAGCCAAGAAAGGGAGAGTCTCTGCGGGGAACCTGAACGGGTCTTCCCGATGAGCTCCCCATATATACTCGACCAAATCGGGATAATCTATATAAGGATTTCGATTCCCCTGTATGGTATAAACCGAATCGTTCCTCGCCAACTCTCTTTCGCACGGAGGGTCTTGCGAATGCCACTCCAACAGCATGTCCAACGCCCACTCTTTCCATACCGGATAAGTATTGTTATCGAGCATAGGCGACTGCCAATAGTCACACAAGTTTTCATAGGCCGTTACGACATAGAAATAGGCACGAGCAAAATCGCCCTTATACTCGTCGGCAGGTTCGAAGCAACGGTCGGTATAATCTACTCCCCAACCATTCTTTCCTACCTTCGAGATCCCATTGTCAAAGCCGGAAACTCCCGTGACCTCACCCAACGGCAAATTGTTTTTAGCGGAATTGGCCGATCCGTCTGCCGGGAACAAATGATGCAAATCCCTATAAGCATTATTTTCATAAGCGCCCCACCAACTTTTCGGGAAAGAGTGCTCTATATGCATGCCCCCGACGGCATTAAAGCCATCGAAATAGCGTATTTCATCGGAATACCTGTCCCACACACTGCCATCTTCTTTACGGTCTGTTCGGGAGAAGCCCTCCCACGTGGCATCTTCCCCACTGCCGTAACCGAGTGTATGCATCGAACTTATTATCTCGCATAATGCAGTTTTCAACTCAGCTCCATGTTTTCCATCGGCCGCATAATAATAGCCCGCAGGAACTGTGGCATCAAGCCGAAATCCCAGAAACGAAACGCCCAATACCCCGAAAATTATCCGGGCACAATTTTTCATAGTACTCATAATACAGATTTCTAATCTCAACGCGAGCTATGCACTCTCACCGTATTTTGTAACGACGGAGATACAACCCTCACGATATAAATTCCTTCGGGCAACTCCCATTCGACCTCCTCGCTATGCAAAATCCGCGAGCCACACAAACGCCCGTCCATCGTATACCACGAGGCAACAGCATTCATCGGGGCATTGAGTATATGCAACACATTCCCAGAGGTAAATATCAAAACACGATCTGCCTCCATATCATCGACAGCTGCCGACCACGTAGAGACCGAAATCGTATTAGACTCCGACTGAGCCTCTTCCCCGATATAAGGAGTCACCGTATAATGATACTGCACAGCGGGAGTTAAATCGGATACCATATATTCGTTTACATCTCCTACCCGACGAGGATATCCATCTAAAACAACAGGGGTAGAACCTCCGCCGCTTTTCACTTTAACGCTGTGCAAATAGACACGATGGGTTTTTTCTGCTTTGAACGTAATCTTCGATGACTTCGTCCCTCCTTTGAAAGGAATTGTTTTCGTCACCGTCCCTTCCGGTAACGATATTTCATCGACAGGTTCATCATCTACCAGAATGTACAAAACCGAATTATCGGTTGTTTTGTAAGGCGATGCCTCCACTGTTATAGACACATCGTCTGCCGACAAATCGACCACCGGAGAAATGGCGCTACCATCATCTTTACCTGAACCTAATCGTAATTTTCCCGATTCAACAGCAGTATATCCCTCATAGGTCCACGAATCGGGCTTCGACGAAAACGTCACGTCCAATATGTCCTTCTCAGGAGCACTCGACGAATAGTCGTCGTACCACACATTCAATTCATAATCGGTTGCTTCCGATTTCGGAGTCCAAACCGCCACAAAAGAATTTTTCGTAATATCCTTCGCCGGCAATGCGACAAAATCATCGATAGCCTGTCCTTTCAAATTAACGATAATCGGAGACTTTAACCCACCTCCCGATATTTCCAAAACAGCTTCGTGCGAACCTACTACCGAAGAACGATAGGCTAACTCGACAGTCGTTCCATTATTAACCTCATCGGCTGTAAGTTCCCGACGATTCACCGAAAAGCACTCACTATCATTACCCCCTACTTCAACCGAAACAGTACTCTCGATATTACGTCCTCTAACAGACAGTTGAACCGTTACCGGTGAAGAACTATTCACCGAAGCGATTCCCATATCGACAGTCGATCCGTTTCGAGGAGCCTCGATATACGGAGCATCTCCTCCATCTGGCATAAAGGGGATATTACGACTGTCTCCAAAGATGAGATCGACCAATTCGGGATAATCGATAAACGGGTTCCGATTTCCTTGACGCGACTCATAGACAGCTTCATTTCTATCCAATTCTTTTTGGCTAACGGGGTCTTGTTCGTGCCAACGAAGTAACATATTGAGTTGCCAATCGATAATATGAGGATAATTAGAAACAAATATACTTCCCCAATTCGTTATACGGTTTTGATACCGAGTAGCAAAGTAGAAATAAGTACGCGCAAAATCTCCTTTATATTCATCGTTCGGCTCGAATACCGTACCCGAATAACCGGGAGTCACACATTTCCCCCATTGGGAAAATCCATTTTTTGAGCTCGATGCGCCAGAGCCTACCTCTCCAAACGGATTATTACTACGCATTCCGTTTATTTTTCCATCGGTTGGATAGACATGCCACACATCGGACTTCATAGGCGACTGCTCACTAAACCAGCTTTTAGGAACCGAGTGCTCCCTGTTATAGCAATCGCCTTCAACCCCATATGTGCCACATTGATCGGTTCCAAAAGTATAGTTCGTTACATCGGAATACATGTCCCACACTTTCCCATCGGAACGTCTATCTGTCGTTTTATAAAGATCCCAAAAGCCATTATAACCTACATCGGTTGCATCGTTTAAGATGGTAGACAAACTTTTTTGCAAATCCTCACCGCTTTTTCCAACAGCATCATCATAATATCCGGCAGGAATCTCTGCAAATACAAAGAACGGAAACAAGCAAGTCAAAACGACAAGCAACAAACAGTTACGTGAAATACAGCTCATTATCTATTATTTAAGTTATATTTTTAGAAAAGGGACGTAAAGATAATAATAAAATATCAAAACCGTTTTAAAATCGATGGATTTCACAAAAAACAACAAAGCCGACTATCTATTAAGATGTCGGCTTCTATCTATATAACTAACCTGTTCTTTTAATCTACCCCTGAATCGAGCACTCCCGAAAAGCCTCGTTTTTTATCTTTCCAAATCTGATACCTATAAACCAAGCAAGTCGTCACAAAATAAACTCCCGTCAGAATCCATAACATCGTATAGGCATGACGCACATCATAAATACCAGCCCCGGCCGTATTCATACGTACAAAGCCTTCTATTCCCCAAGTAGACGGAATGAGAGCACCCAACCACTTCCAGTACTCCGGCATGGCATAACGAGGCCATGTAATACCCGATATGAACAAAAATATAACCGAAGTAAAGACAAACAACAAGAAAGAACTTTCACGTTCTCGAACAAATATAGATAGCGTCATTCCAAAAAATATAGAAGATAACAAGAACGGAACGGCAAAAGAATAAATTTCTACCTGACTACCTATCTGCGGATATTTAAAAAGCCACGGAATAAAATGTAATATGTATGCCGTACATAAAATATACAAGCTAAAATAGCACAATGATTTGCCTATCACCAAATGCAATACATTATTGTGCATATGTTCTCGTCCACTGTAAAACAGGTGTAACTGTCGATGTTCATAAATTCCCCCAGCCATCATACCAATTCCCAAAATAAGGCTCTGCTGTAAAATCAACACCAATATGGCAGGCAATAAAAACGATGCCAAACCCGACTCTGGATTATACAAATTAATAGAGCTATACGGAATGGGTTGTGTCGCTACATTGATTTGTTCCTGCGTGGCTCCACCCAAAGCCTGAGTCTGTAACTTTCCTCCGAGGTTCATCGTCACATCGGTTAACGCAATTAAAAAACCTTTGTAATTCAAGAGAATACTCATATCCGAATAGAACGAAACGACACTTTGTTCACCTCGCTCTATTTTTCGACTGAAATCTTCCGGAATAAACAATATTCCATAACAACGCTTTTCATACATCATGTGCTTCGCCTCGTCCATATCGGCACAATACGAAACAATATGCGCATTCGGTGTCGCGTCCATCTCACGAGCGAGCTCCCGGCTCAAAGGGGTACGGGCATTATCCACGACGACCATAGGCACTTCCCTCACTACCTCAGGGTTATACACTGCGGCATATACAATCGGATAAGCGAATGGTAAAGCAAAGAAAAACAGCACGATTCCCAAATCATGAAAAACAGCACGGTATTCCCGCCGCCAAATGTAATAAATGTCGGACAAACCTATTTTTATAGAATGAAACAATTTCATATCATTTTATTTTTACATCACGGTACATATACTTGACGCATCAAAGCCTTTTTCAACCGGGGTAACAACGGAGTGGATGCCACCGCAAACAAAATCAATGCGACATAATGTACACGCGAATAATAAAGAGGTATTCCATTCAATGCCTGATCTACATAAATCAAAAAATAATGCCGTACAGGCAACACATACGAGATAGCTTGGAACGGCAAATACATAGCCGGCACAGGGAAAGAAAATCCCGCGATAGAAAGAGACAAGACTCCCACCAGACCACCGACACTCAACCCAATTCTTAACGAAGGCGCAAAACACATAATAATTACCGCAAAACTCTGTGAAGCGACAACCAACAAGAACATCGCGAAAATCATGTGCCAAATGCTGTTATGCATCGGGAAATGCAAATAACCGTATAGCAACGACAAGTATAAAAGCCCCATCGAAAAAAATATGATCGTTTGGGGAATGAGTTTACCTGTAATAGCAATAATAATCGAATCGTCGGCAGTCCGCAGCCATTCTCTCGACGTGGCTCGTTTCATCTCAGATCCGATACTGAAAACCGTAACCAACAGAATCATCAATTGCAATAACCCGGGAAGGAAAGAATTATTCAGATAAACCGAATAGCTAATCCACGGATTGCCCAACGCATGCATATCCGTCGCTATCGGCTGCAACTTAGCCATAATCTGTGACTCCTCGGCTCCCGCAGAAAGTAACACTTGGCGCACGACTGCACCCGAAGCTAACACCGACATGGTTTTGAAACTTTTATATAGCAACGACGCAGGAATGTAATAGGCATCATTCGTATAAAAAGAAATCTCGGGTTGACGACCGGCGATAGCCTTCGCTTCAAAATCCTCAGGAATAATCAAAAATCCGAAAATATCACCCGACTGCATCAACTCCCGAGCCTCGGTAAAGCTATTCAACTTATAGGTAACATCGACCGACTCCTGAGATCCAAGCTGTTGAATAAAATTCCTAGACGTAGAGGTGTGATCGTGATCAACAATCGCTACCGGAATCTTATGAGGTAACCCTTCGTGCATCAAGGAAAGCAGGAATATGCAACTGAATAGCGGCGCTCCTACCATACAAAGTACATAGATAGGACGCGAAACCAGTTGTTTCAATTCCCGGACAATAGTAGCCCAAAGCCCCGTTTGATATTCCATTCGTTCTGACATATAGACATTCTCGAAGTTACAGAACTTCCTTTTTACTTTTTATCTCTTTTCAACAATACCGACATTCCCGGACGTAGATTATCGACCGGTTCGACCGGACGGGCTTTCACTTGGAAAGTTTTAGCATCGTATTGCCCGGTAACTTTCGTAGCGCGCCATACCGCATAAGATCCCATATCCCGAATATAAAATACTTTCAAAGTCACTTCCTTATTTTCCAATGCCGGAATTATGGCCTGTACTTCGGCTCCCATAGTCAAATTTTCTAACAAATCTTCCCGAACATTGAACGAAACCCACATATCGTCGAGTTTCAATACATTCATAATCGGAGCACCTAAACTCACCAATTCCCCCACATTCGGAAAAATATCGAAAATTTCACCGTCGGTAGGAGCCGTCAGATAAGAATCCGACAAAATAGACTCGACCTCTGCGACACTACCTTGTGCGGCGGCGACCATAGCGGCAGCGGCAGCCTTATCCTCGGCCTGCGCACCGGCCTTTGCCATTTCATATTGCGATTTAGCCGCACTTTCAGTAGCGACCATTGCTTTATAAGCAGCCTCGGCTTCATCGCGTTTTTGTTCCGAAACTACTCCTTTCTTATACAACGACTGCATACGCTCATACGTCTTCTTGGCGATCGTTAAGCCGGCTTGAGCCTGTTGCCACATATCATAGGCAGAATTCAACAGTTCCACACGCGTACCACTGTCCACCTTTTTATTCTGAGCCTTAGCTACGGTTTCCATAGCCTCGGCCTGTGAGAGTTTCGCCTCTACCAACGAAGAATGAATATGTACCAATGTATCCCCCGCCAGAACATGCTGTCCCTCCTCTACCATGAATTCGACCACTCGGCCGGGCAACTTTCCTGAAACCCGTACTTGTGTCGCTTCGGCCTGCCCTTGAATAATTTGGGGCTCCGGTTTAAGCAAAAATAATCCGATCAAGGCCAAAACAACTATAATGACAATCAAAGCAATGAGGCCTACGACCAAACTGCGCTCTTTCTTTTCTCTTAGATTTTCCATTGTAAATCTGTTTTGCTATTTTTTATATTTTCTATTTTCAATATTTCATAGTACCCAAAGCCTTAGCCAAATAAACCTCGCAAAGCCGGGTATCGATTTCGGCATCTATTTTTTCCGATTGGGCTTCGAGCCATGATGTTTGAGCTTCAAGAACATTTGTCGTCGTAAGTACTCCCTCTTGAAATCCAAGTTGCGCATTCCTCAAATATTCATCGGCTTTCTCCAAATTTTTCACAGCCATTTTATAAGTTCTATAAGCCTCAGAAGTTTTAAAAGCCGCTTGACTTACCTGCAATTCTATCTTTTCTTTCACGTCGGCCAATTCCAACTTGGCAACAACCGCTTCACTCTTAGCGGCACGAATCTTATTGTAGTTCTTTCCCCAATGAAGGATTGGAATATTGAGCATTACTCCCACGCTGAACATACCGTCGAACTCGTTTTTAAATCCGTTAAATACGTTGGGATTGGTAAAAGAATAAGTCCCTACCAAAGCCAACTTGGGTAACATATCGGAAAGAGCCAAGTTTTTCTTCTTTTCATAGATTTTCGCCGCATAATTAAGACTCAACACTTCATTCCGATTTTTAAAAACCTCCTCCATATTATACGACAACGGAGTCTCCTGCGGAGCTACACGCTCCAACGATTCATCTTCAAGCGTAAATATAGAATTGACCGGCAACCCGCAGATTTGAGACAAAGCCATACGCGACAAAGCCAATCCGTTATCGACCTTAGCAAGGGTTATCTGAGCAGCATTCAACTTCACGGCTACGGTCAATCCGTCCGACTGAGTCGCAACTCCTTCGGCTATCATCTCTTGTACATGCCGGTTCAACGTATCGAGTAAAGCCGTATAACTCTCGGCCAGTTTTCTCTTATGAACGAGAGAGACCACTTGCCAATAAGCCTCATCTGTCTGATAAATAATTTCCTTCTCGGCCGTATTCTTCTGCGACACCGCCAACTTCTCGGCATATCCGGCAATATCGTTCAATGCCTTTATCTTACCCCCCATAAAAATAGGTTGCGTCAGTGTCACCAACCCGGCATACACATTATGTACATCGAACTCGAAAGCCTCCTTCGGGATCATGGCGACGGTCGACGGTATAGGCTGCCCGTTGTTCAATATAGGTTGCCCGGTCGCCGGGTTAGTTACCACATTATACTTGTATTCTTGACTGGCTAAATCGAATGTCTTTGTAGGCAAATATTGGTCGGACTCCAAAAGCGATATCGACTTTTGATTATACATATAAGACCCGGTAAAATCTATTCCCGGGAAATAAGCTCCCCTAGCCGATTTTTTTGTATAGCCTGCCCCTTTCACCTTTTCTTCGGCTATACGTAGTTGCTTATTATTCTTTAATGCCATCTGTCGGCAAGAATCGAGCGAAACCGGTTGTTGTGCCGAACCCATCAGAAAAGATAACAAGAAGGCTGCTAACAATGCCCTCCCTGCCCATATGCTTCCATTTATTTTCATACGCTTCTATTTATCTCTTACTTTTCTTTAACGGAACTAATACTTGTTTTGCTTATAGTTGCATAAACAATTTTATTTCTTAAAAAAATAATGCACCCGGCATTACACCGCAAAAATACGCCGAGTTTAGCATTAAACAAATATTTAAAGATTTTAGTTTTCTATTTTTACTATTTTTTAAGAATCGGCTTTGAATTTTTCCACGCTGTATTCGAAAGCTATTTTCGAAAGCATTTTTCATGAACGAAAAAAACTCAATAACCAAACGATAGAATGCTACCGAAAATATGCTTCATAAGATACATAGAAGAATCATCTCTCTACGCAAAATATCGACTGAGTCGACATTTTCTCCTTTTATACCTCTAACCCCTCAATCAAAGATTATATGATTTTTTCAACCCCCTCGCCCTGCGGGCACTTCCCCTATTGCTGCGCGACACAGGGGGAGAGGGCTAAAACTCACTTCGGAGATTTCAATAGAGGAGAGGAGTTGAATAATCTGGTACTAACTATGAAGTGAAATGTTTCCGGTTAGGTTAAACTTGTTCAACTTTTTGGGGGCACTTCACAAATGAATAGAGGGTTACTTTTAAACTCCTCCTCTGTGTTTTGCACGGCAAAATATAGGGGAGGTGGCACGTAGTGACGGAGGGGTTAAATTTTTCAAGAATCTATTCGGCCGCTTTTTAACCATTCACCAAGAAGACAGGAATACACTTATCGACAAGAGATTCATCGCTAAAATTCAAGTCTGCCTCCCCACAAATTATCGACAAAGCCAAAATATCGATAAAATCGGGAAGAGCTTTACCCATACTTTCACATCGGCCCGATTCTCCAAACAAATACAGAGGCGGAAGCTATTGTTTCAAAGTGAACGAACGAGTCCCTATCTTATAGTTATCGGCAAAGATATCCACGCGATATTCCCCGGGATATAAAAATTCTTCCACGGCCCAATACATTGTCACGTCATTCAATTCTTCACCTGTATATTCAATCAATTTTCGGCAAGAATAATTTATTTCACGATCTTCAAAAGGAAATACATCGGCCCTATCCTTCACCAATACATCTCCATCGGGTTTTACAATACGGGCATAAATATATTTCTCACCGACTTCGGCCGTTACATTTTTGGCTATGGAGAATGTTATCTTTATTTTATCGGTTTTTTTAATTTTTTTTGCAGTCTTTCCTCTCGAATCTATCGGAGTCACCACAATACCTACGGCATCGAGTTTTGCCGCTAATGTTACCTTTTCGGTCAATTCCTCTCGTTCTTGTTTCAATTGACTTGCTGTTTGCGCTACCTCTCTATACCGCCGGGTCACCTTCGCATTCTCTTCCCGTAACTGCTTATTGGCGACATTCAACGAATCGATTTGCATCACATAATGACGCATAATTCCCCGCAACGTAGTCAACTCCCGCTTTAATTCCTCGATACGAGCCGAGCTCGTATTTTTCACAGTCCGCAACTCTTCCAACAATCGTTGAACTTTCACCTTCTCGGCATCGAGCTTTTCGATCAACGAGTCGTTATTGAACATCATCTTCTGCCCCTCGAACTGATCGTATTGGGCAGCCAAATCGCTATATTCTTTTTCAAGCTCGCTCCGCTGTTTGTCGATCTCCACTTGCTCCTTGAAATCGGACATTTCTTTATGTTGCATGTATATGAAAATCCCGGTTCCCAACAATGCGACGACCAGAACGGCGATAACAACCCATACCAAATTACTCCTTTTCATAATATACAGAAGCTTATTTTTTCTTGCAAAAGTAAATCATTATCGAATATCAATCAAGAACAGACAGATTATTTAAGTCATAAATGTTAAATTATATTCTTCCTCAAATTCGAAAAAGGAATCATGCAGCGCCTCATTTCACCAAAGAAATATTGGAAGGACAAAATCTTTTTGTCATAAAAATAATTAAGTTAACACCGTTGCAAGCTATTTTCCCTATCTTTGTGAAATCTTAGATAAGTTATGCACCTAAGCGATTATGGGAAAAATAATTGATTTTTTCAAAAAGCACCCGATAATCAAAACGTTAGTATTGATGATTATCGTTTTTTTTCTGCTGATAGCACTCACTCTATACGGGTTAAAGCTATATACACGGCACGGGAAAGCGGTCATTGTCCCCGAGGTCAAAACAATGATTTTACCCGATGCTCTACGCATTCTCGATCGGGAAGGGTTTCGGTACGACATAATAGACTCTCTGTTTATCGACGGTGCGGTTCCGGGCAGTGTCATCGAACAGACCCCTGCTGGTGGAAGCAAAGTAAAAGACGGTCGAATTATTTATCTATCGATCAACGCTTACTCCCCCAGAATGATTTCTTGTCCAAAAGTCTCCGATATGTCGCTTCGCCAAGCTCTTTCCACCTTAGAAAGTGTAGGGTTGACAGATATTAAAACACAAAATGTACCATCGGAATACCCCGATCTCGTTATCGGTATACAATACAAAGGCGAAAACCTCGAACAAGGAGATAAAATTCCTGCGGGAAGTTCCTTAACTCTACTTGTGGGAGACGGCATACCCGAAGAATATCCCGACTCGACGATCGACGAGATTCCACAAAATGCGGAAGAAGCACCTCTCACCGATGAAAGTTGGTTTAACTAAACAATCTCGAATGCAATGAACACTTGCGACGAAGACATAGAAGCCGATGACAAAATCATCGCAGAAGAAGGTGAGCGGGAATTGTATGAACACTTCCGGTTCGTGGCAGACAAAGGACAAAATCTATTACGAGTAGATAAATTTCTCGTAGCACGTCTCGAAAGTTCTTCCCGTAACCGGGTACAACAGGCAGCCGAAGCTGGCTGTATTCTCGTAAACGGGAAAGCGGTCAAGTCGAACTATCGCGTAAAGCCGCTCGATGTCGTGTCTGTCGTCATGGATCGACCCAGATACGAATTCGAGATCATACCCCAAGACATACCGCTCGATGTCGTATACGAAGACAAAACCGTCTTGGTTGTCAACAAACCGGCAGGATTGGTCGTACACCCCGGACACGGGAATTATAGCGGGACACTGGTAAACGCTCTGGCATACTATTTCCGGGATACCCCCGACTATGATGTAAGCGACCCCCGTTTGGGGTTGGTACACCGTATCGACAAAGACACTTCCGGATTATTAGTCATAGCCAAGACTCCCGAAGCCAAAACAAACTTGGGATTACAGTTTTTCCATAAAACTACCCAAAGGCAATACGTAGCTTTGGTATGGGGTATTATGGAAAAAGACGAAGGAACGATAACCGGAAATATCGGTCGTAGCCTCAAAGACAGATTACAAATGACCGTATTTCCAGAGGGAGACTTCGGCAAACATGCGGTAACTCATTATAAAACCTTAGAAAGATTGGGATATGTTTCTATCGTCGAGTGTAAGCTCGAAACTGGGCGGACACACCAAATCAGGGTACACATGAAACATATCGGACACACTCTTTTTAACGACGAACGTTACGGGGGAGACCAAATTCTCAAAGGGACGACTTTTACCAAATACAAACAATTTGTACAAAACTGCTTTGAAATTTGCCCTCGGCAAGCCCTACACGCCAAAACTCTCGGATTCAAACACCCTGTAACAGGAGAAGAGATGTTTTTCGATTCCCCCATACCGCAAGATATGACTCTGCTGTTTGACAAATGGCGTAATTATACGGCCAATCGAGATATATAAAAAACATAAGAATAAAAATAATAGACGGTTCTATACCTTAAAAATATTAATGTTATGGAATACCCAAAAGAATTTGACGATATTAGACCATTCTTTGACAGTGAAGTTCACGACAAGATGAAAGACCTGATCAAAGAACCCGGTTTTGAACATGCCGTTCGTTATGTATTGCGCGACATCAACTATGAACAACTCTGTCAAGAATTACTGACCATCGACAAGAAAAAAGACTTCCAATTATTCATTATGAAAGTCTTCCTCGAAGGCCTCACAAAAAAGACGACGAAAGGTGTAACCGGCGAAAATTTCGGAGTACTCGACAAATCAAAAAGCTACACATTCATGTCCAATCATCGAGACATTGTACTCGATGCCTCATTGCTCAACTTATTACTTATTCTCAACGGATTTGACACGAGTGAAATAGCCATCGGCAATAATCTGCTCATATACGATTGGATATCCGATTTAGTTCGGCTCAACAAGAGTTTTATCGTCAAACGAGACGTAGGTATGCGCCAAATGCTCGACGCCGCACGGCAACTATCGGGATATATTCATTTCATCATCACACAGAAGCACGAGTCTGTCTGGATAGCCCAACGGGAAGGCCGTTCGAAAGATTCCGACGACCGCACGCAAGAATCTCTCATTAAAATGTTAGGCATATCCGGAGAGGGAGACCTCATCAATAACTTAAAAGAAATAAACATTGTTCCGGTCTCCATATCCTACGAATATGACCCCTGCGACTATCTCAAAGCACACGAGTTCCTGCTCAAACGAGACAATCCCGATTTCAAAAAATCCCAAAGGGACGATTTGCACAGCATGGAAATAGGTCTACTCGGCTTCAAGGGTCGTGTACATTTTCAAATATCCCCGTGCATCAACGACGAACTTGACAAATTATCGGCAATCGACGAAAAATCGGAATTACTGGCCAACATACTCAAAGTAATAGACAAGGCCATTCATACCAATTATAAAATATATCCCGGTAATTATATCGCTTACGATATTCTAGACGGACAGAAACGTTTCGCCGACCGTTACACAAATAAAGACCAAACCACTTTTGCCAATTACCTAAACTCACAATTGGCAAAAATCCCCGACGTAACAAGTAAAGACAAAGACTTCCTGAAAGAGCGCATTCTCTCCATGTATGCCAATCCGTTGAAAAATCAATTGATAGCATTAGGGCAAGAAGCCTGAATGACAACACAATAAGGAAACGATGAGTGTTGCGTTGAAAACACTCATCGTTTCTTTCTCAACATTCGATAAAATTATATGCGGTTACCCCTTCTTCTCATTTTACTTCCACTGTTGGCTCTATCAGCCGATTTCTATATCTTTCGACGCAACTTTCGTCATAAATCTAAATGGATAAAAATTCTTTGGTGGGGCCTTTCCTTAGTCACTCTCCTTCTCGTGTGTATAGGGGTGACGGGGCTATTCGCTTTTCCGGGGAAGCTCGATATAAATATCTCCATGTGGATATTCTATATTTTCTTCTTGGTCTACATGCCCAAATGGTTTTACTCCATATTTTCTTTATTCGATTACGTCCCCCGTTTATGGAAAAGAAAGAAAGGGAAATGGGGTCACATGATCGGTACGGCATTAGCCCTGTATGTCATCGGGTCCATGCTCTACGGCGCATTCTATGCCCGACAACACCCCATATATAATTACAGGACAATCTCTTTTCCCAATTTGCCGGAAGACTTCGACGGATATCGCATCGTCCAATTCTCCGACCTCCACCTCGAAACTTTGGGCTCCGCAGCCAATTACTTGCCCCGATGGATAAACCGTATTAATCAACTACACCCCGACCTTATCGTTTTTACGGGAGACCTCGTCAACCGCCGAGGAAACGAACTGCCTCCTTACATGAACGAACTTTCCCGTCTCTCCGCGCCCGATGGAGTATATTCTATCTTGGGGAATCACGATTACGGCGACTATTTCCATTGGGAAACCCCCGAAGGAAAAGAACAAACGCTCCGTTCGCTCATCGTCGACGAGGGAAAAATGGGTTGGACGATGTTGAACAATCGTTCGGTATTTCTTCGCCGGGGAAACGACAGTATCGCCCTTATCGGTGTTGAAAATTGGGGGCTTCCACCCTTCCCGCAATACGGGAAATTGGATCTGGCATATTCCTCGTTGAACGATTCGGTCTTCAAAATACTGCTCTCTCACAACCCGCTGCATTGGAAACACGAAGTTATTCCACACTCGAACATCGACCTCACTTTATCGGGACACACCCACGCCATGCAGCTGAAATTAGGCTGGAAAGGATTTGAATATTCTTTTGCCGAACCCTTGTATCCCGAATGGAGCGGTCTATATACTGCCCCCGATAAACACCAAATGTTATACGTCAATGAAGGTATCGGTTGTGTATTCCTTCCCATGCGAATCGGCGCCCGCCCCGAAATCACGATTATAACATTAAAGAAAGAATCATGAATACATCGATATACAAGCTCCTGTCACAATCACTGGGTTTTGCCGAGAAACAAATCGAAAAAACAATCGAACTGCTCGACAACGGAGCCACTATTCCTTTCATCAGCCGTTACCGCAAAGAGGCTACCGGCTCGATGGACGATCAGGTGCTGCGCGATCTGGGCGACCGTCTGGAATATCTGCGCGGCCTCCCTCGACGAGGTACAAATAGGTAATATCAAGGAAGCATACGATAAACTATGCGAGACCGAAAAACGAAAAAAATTTATCATTTCGACAATCGAGGAACAAGGAAAGTTGTCGGAAGAGTTGAAACAACGCATAGATTCTTGTTGGGACATTACCGAGCTCGAAGATATATACCTACCCTATAAACCCCGTAGAAGAACCCGTGCAGAGATAGCCCGGGAACATGGATTAGAACCCCTCGCCAAAATCATCATGGCGCAAAAAAGCGAAAATATAAAAACGAGTGCCGCCCGATTCGTTACTCCCGAAATCCCTGATGAGCAAACAGCGGTCGAAGGAGCTTGCGACATCATCGCCGAATGGGTCTCCGAGAACGAACGAGCCAGAAATACCATTCGGCGTTGCTTCGAGCACAGCGCTGTCGTCCATGCGAAAGTCATTAAAGGGAAAGAAACCGAAGGCGATAAATACCGCGATTACTTCGAATGGAGCGAGCCGCTACGACGTTGTGCTTCCCATAAAATCTTAGCGGTGAGACGAGGAGAAAATGAAGGTATTCTCAGAGTTTCTATTACTCCCGACGACGATACAGCGATAGAACGGTTACAACAAATATTTATCAAAGGCTCAGGAGAAACGTCGAACCTTGTCGACAAAGCGATAAAAGATAGTTATAAAAGACTTCTGCGCCCTTCCATAGAAAGTGAATTCGCCGCCGCCTCAAAAGAAAAGGCAGACAACGAAGCTATCCGAATTTTTGCGGAAAACGTGCGACAATTACTTTTAGCACCACCATTAGGACAAAAACGAGTATTAGCCATAGACCCGGGATTCCGAACCGGCTGTAAAGTAGTTTGTCTCGACGCTCAGGGAAATCTATTACACAACGAAACCATATACCCTCACCCGCCTCGTCAAGATTCGGCAGGAGCGGCACGCAAACTCACACAACTGGTAGAAAGCTACAAAATCGAAGCTATCGCCATCGGAAACGGAACTGCCGGACGGGAAACGGAACAATTCGTCACAAACCTCCGTTACGACCGCAAGATACAGGTCTTCGTCGTCAGCGAAAGCGGCGCATCTATTTATTCCGCCTCAAAAGTAGCTCGGGAAGAATTTCCCGAACACGATGTGACGGTGCGTGGTGCTGTATCTATCGGTCGCAGACTCATAGATCCGTTGGCCGAATTAGTCAAAATCGACCCGAAATCTATCGGGGTAGGACAATATCAGCACGATGTAGACCAAACCAAACTGAAAAAATCGCTCGACCGAACGATTGAGTTTTGTGTAAACTCCGTGGGGGTAAACGTAAACACCGCCAGCAAGCACCTACTCACTTATATATCGGGATTAGGTCCTCAACTCGCTCAAAACATAGTCGATTATCGCAAAGAGAACGGTGACTTCGCCCGAAGAACCGACTTGCTCAAAGTACCCCGCATGGGAGCCAAAGCGTTCGAACAAGCCGCCGGGTTCCTTCGTATTCCCCATGCACAAAATCCGCTCGACAATTCTGCCGTCCACCCGGAACGATATCCCATCGTAGAAAAAATGGCGGACGATCTGAACTGCACCGTAAGCGATCTGATAGAAAACAAAGAGCTGAAAAAACAACTCGACCTCAAAAACTACATATCCGGCGATGTGGGTATGCCCACTTTATCCGACATCATCGCCGAACTCGACAAGCCCGGCCGGGACCCTCGCCGTTATATCGAAATGATGGAATTCGACGCCAAAGTCAAAACGATAGACGACTTACAAGAAGGAATGATTCTCAACGGTATAGTCACCAACATTACCCAATTCGGCTGTTTCGTCGACATCGGTATCAAAGAAAACGGACTGGTACATATCTCGCAAATGGCCGACCGATATATCTCCAATCCGGCCGAGATCGTTTCTATGCACCAACCGGTTAAAGTCCGTGTCATCGGTATCGACCGAGAACGGAAACGTATACAACTCTCCCTAAAAGATGTGTCATGAATACAGTTTTGATCAGCCTAGCCTCAAATACGCCCGACAAACTGCGACAAATGAATAACGCATTTGCCGAATTACAGGAAATGGGACTCGTTGCCGCATCTTCTATTTATGAAACGGTAGCTTGCGGAAGCATAAAAAGCCCCAACTACCTCAATGCCGTAGTTAAAATATTCACCGATACTGATCATCAAGAACTACATGATGTCTTAAAAACGATGGAGAAGGCACACGGCCGTACCCCCGAATCGAAACTTTCCGGTAAAATTCCATTAGACATCGACATCGTTGTCTGGAACGGAGAAATAATCCGTCCTCAGGACTGGAAACAAGATTACTTCCAGACAGGACTTAAAGAACTGGAACAAATGACTTGAAAACCTTTCTATACACTTAATCGTTTAACCCAAAATAGCATTCATTATGAAAACAATCGAAGAAACTTTACTGAACCGCACATCGGTCCGTCGCTACGAATACGATAAGATACCGTCCGAAACGCTCGATTTCATCTATCGAGCCATCGCGAATACCCCGACAAGTTACAACGGGCAACAATTCTCGGTAATAGCTATCGACGATCAATCCATTAAAGAAGAGCTCTACGCCATTACAAACCAAAAACAAATTAAAACTTGCGCCACTTTACTGGTATTCTGCGCCGACTATCATAAAATTGACATCTTGGCACAAAAAAAGGGAATCGACAATCCTCATTTCGAGAATACGCTCGACGGCGTTATGGTAGGAATCATCGATGCTGCCCTAGCCATGCAGAATGCGGTAGTAGCAACCCAAGCCGCCGGACTCGGTAGCTGCTGCGTAGGTTATGCTCGTACAGCCAATCCGGAGAAAATAGCCGAAATTCTAAAATTACCCGAAGGTACGTTTGTCGTTTGTGCACTCACATTGGGCATACCCAGAGAATCACCCGACGTAAAGCCCAAACAACCGCTATCATTAGTCATACACCACAATCATTACCGTACCGACGACATGGCTCCCGAGCTCGAACAATACGACCGAACCATATCCGAATATAATCGCCACCGCAGCGGAACGACCTCCGAAAACGACTGGTGCGCCCATATTTTAGATTATTACCGGATAGCTTTGGGCTACGACATGGAAGGCTATTTGAACAAACAAGGATTCAAGCTCCCGTTCTCCAATAAGAAATAATAATATTATATATACTATAATAGGGGGGGAGAAGAAAATCACAATCAGATTTTTATGTATATCTTTGAAGCCGATTACAATAAAACGGTTTCAAAGATATACGAATCATCAAACCCATACTTACTATGAAAACCAAAGCCATTCTCAGTTCCTTATTAGTCTGCATAGTAACGACATTACCTGCCCAAATCAATCTCAACGATTCTACGGCACAGGTTGTAGCCTATTGGTCGAAAGGAGACAGTTACGATTATCTGTACGATTATTACAAATACAACATACAGGGCAAAGACACCATATCGTGGGAAAGAACCATATCCAAGATAAATATCACGGTTATCGACTCTACCGAAAACAGCTATACGCTACAAGCTGTTTATGATACTCCCAACGCCATTCGCTCTGGTTCGGACAGTATAAGCCGAGAACTCACCTCTCGAATAAGCCGTACTTTCGGCAACGACACAGTCATCGTCGAGACAAACGAATTGGGCACGATAAAACGGCTTGTCAATTTCGACCAACTGAGGTCTCGTTACCTGAAAGCCGCCGAAATGACGGCCGAAGCATTGTGCGCCCAACAAGGTTCCGAGGCGCAAAAAGATTCCCTCTTCCGGTTTCTCAAATCCACCCTGTCCAAACAGATGGGCGACACGACCGTCGTAGTATCCACCGCACTCGAAGAACTATCCCTTCTACTCTACTACCACGGTTGTAAAATGGATTTTGACGAAGAATATCAAATCGAAGAAAATTTCCCATCTCTTCTCGGTGGTGCACCCTGTAAAGGTATGAGAACATTTTGGATCGATGAAGTCGATCCCGAAAACGGTTCCTTTCGCATAGCCAGCGACGCAATAGTAAATACCGACCAAGCCATAAGACAATTTATAGAACTCATACAGAGCAATCTACCCGAAGAAGACAGGAGAAAACCGATTGACAGTTCTCAAATTCCGATTATTATGGCCCAAGATCAAAACGACACTTATATACACGCCGATACCGGTTGGCCTCTCGTCGTCTATTACACCCGAACGACACAAGTAGGCGAAAATAGAAGCGGAATAGAAATTTCTTTGGAAATAGATATCCCCGAATAATATATGACATATAACGAAAAAAACGGGCGGTTAAGCGACATGTTTACGCTTTTTGTCGATACTGTTTTGGTTCTTTATGAAATTTAGATATATTTGTATCACAATTAATTAATCGCCCCATGTAAATATTACAGACTATTTTTTTCGATTAACTATTCTATATATTTTGGTTATGTAACAATTCCGCTGTGAAGCGGGGTTGTTACTTTTTTATCGTTTCACAAAAGAATCCCCAATCTCACAAAATCGAAATATCGGTTCAGTAGAAATTTAGTGGGGATAGACCTGAATTTTAGCAAATGAGATGGGTTGCGTTCCTCCTTTGCCTTGTCCCGTAGACTTACGGGGAGTCGTGTAACAATATAGAGGAGAGGGGGTGGAAAGATTTCATAAACTTTTTAGCTATAAGAGTTAACCCTTCGGTCCGGCGGACACCGCCCCTATATGGCTAACAAAACACCTCGTAAGGCTACGGGACAAGGCAAAGGAGGAAGACGGGCTAAGATGTCTCTGCGAAATTTTTTTCCTCCCTACCTGCGAATATAAGAGTTAAAAGACAATCCCCACTAATTATAGACTGAGCCGGAGTATCTCGATGGGACTATCCACTAAATGACAAGCTCCGGCTTCAATCAATTCTTCACGGCTCCGAAATCCCCATGTTACACCGACCGATTCGACCCCGGCAGCCTTCGCGGTAAACATATCCACATCTGAATCTCCCACATACAGGGCTTTTTCCGCCTCAACCCCCGACTTATTTAGAATTTCATATACAATATCAGGAGCTGGCTTTACCGGAATACCGTCACGCTGTCCCAATACAGATACGAAATCGATTCCGGGGAAAAAATACTGTATTAACTTTTGGGTTCCTGCCTGATATTTATTCGACGCCACAGCTATTTTCACACCATGAGAATTTAAAACAGACAATAATTCCTCCACTTTATCGTAAGGGCGAGTATAATCGGTATTATGTACCGAGTAATATTCCAAAAAATAGCTCCTCACACGAGATACATTATCCGACGAACGACTCTCTTCCGGCAAAGCTCGCTCGAACAATTTAGTTATTCCGTTCCCTACAAAATGAAAATATTCCTCCTCCCTATGTTCTGGAAAACCGCAACGACGCAAAGCATAGTTCGTACTAATAACCAAATCGGCAATCGTGTTTAACAAAGTCCCGTCCAAATCAAAAATAACCAACTCTTTCATCTTCTTTTATTTTACAAAATACAAAGGTAGTGTAAAGCAAACGCAGAAACAATCAAAATTCACAAATCCGAAATTTAGGACAATTATATGCCCATTACGACCTTGTGAAGAATCACCTCCCGAAATAACTTTGCCCCCATCTTCAAGAAAAAATAAAACGATGGAAAAGAGACACGACATAAAAGGTATTCTATTCAATTTCTCAGGTACAATCGATACCGAGGGGAGTGATTGGTTCGACCTTATTTGGAAGGAATACAGGGAAATCGGAATACCTATAACCAAGAGTGACTATCTGGCCGCCCATGAATTTGCAGAAAAGGAAATATCCGAAAAAGGACTAATCGAACCCTGGTTTAATTTTTATTTTACCTTACATACCAAACTATCGCTTCAAATCAAATACCTTATTTCAAAAGGATTATTATCCGACAATCGATGTACTCAAAAGTATGCCCAACAACTGGCCACGATTTGTTATAACATGGCGATCATGTATGTAAGACAAAACGAAAAAACACTCGAAAACTTGGTAAAGCAGTACCGTTTGGGAATCGTCGCTCAATCATACGGAAACCTACCGGCTGTTTTGGTAGATTTCGGATTGGCCTCCTACTTCACCGATGTCATTGAATCCAGCATGGTGAACCTGAGCAAACCCGATAAAGAAATATTCCGGTTATCGGTCAATGCATTACATATTGAGCCGGAAGAAACTCTATGCGTCAGCAATTCTCTAAACAGCGACTTATTGCCGGCAAAAGACATCGGCTGCAAAACAGCATGGCTCTGCCAACGAACAGTTCCCCAAGCTAAAAGAGTTTCGAACTACCACATAGCCTCTTTAAAAGAATTGAATAATCTACTATCCTAAAACTATAATAGTATACGCCGAAGATTATAACAGACTTGTTATTACGGCGCATTCTATTACATGAAGACAAATCTAACTGAAATATTCCGGAAACTGTGCGGGAGCATGGTCGAGGAAGGCTCTTAGCATAAAAAGTGTATTGACTTGATGGAAAGCCACAGACGTGATGTCTGAGGCTTTTTTCGTTTCATACGCCAATAAATCGAACCGGCTCTCAAAATGCACAAACAAAATCTTCCTTTAAAGGATTGTTTATACAGATTATTGCTACCTTTGCAAAAAAATTAAAAAAATACTATTTATCTGCAATGGATTGGATTCAAAATCTATTATTCAATGACGCCTCGGTAGCCCACACCGTTATCTTGTATGCATTTGTCATCGCATTGGGTGTAGCCTTAGGAAAGATGAAATTCTTCGGCATTTCATTAGGAGTCACATTTGTACTTTTCGTCGGCTTGATTGCCGGGCACTTCGGTTTTTCCGCCGAAAAAAATATACTCCATTTCGTACAGGAGTTCGGGCTGATTCTATTCATTTATTCCATTGGACTGCAAGTAGGACCGAGTTTTTTCTCCTCCTTTAAAAAAGGAGGACTAACCCTAAATATGCTGGCCGTCGGTATCGTCATACTCAACATAGCGGTCGCTCTCACCCTCTACTTTATACATCAGGGAGAAATAAGTATGCCCATGATGGTAGGTATTCTTTCGGGGGCTGTTACGAACACACCGGGATTAGGAGCGGCGCAACAAACGCTTTCACAGCTCAAATTCGACGGGTCCATTTCCGAGGTTCCAGAAATCGCTCTCGGATATGCGGCCGCCTATCCGTTGGGAGTAATCGGAATCATCGCCTCCATGCTGGTTATCCGGGCGATTTTCAAAGTTAAAATGGAAAAAGAAAGTCGACAAATCGAAGAAGAAAACCAATCGAGCCAGCTCGTCCCGCATGTCGTTACTTATAAAGTAGAAAACAAACTTATCTTTGGCAGGACTCTCGACGATTTGACCAAACTCATCGATCGTAATTTTGTAGTATCGCGTATTAAACATAACGACGAAGTAATCATACCCAACTCAGATACGACACTCCAAGAAGGAGACTTGCTCCTCGTTGTCCTCTCTTTACATGACGAAAGCGCATTGGAAGCATTTATAGGTCGCCCCGTCGAAATGAACTGGGAAGCTATTCCTGCCCCTGTGGTTTCTCGTCG
>ERZ779643.789-NODE-789-length-24691-cov-3.689844_pt1 | contig 24691 bp, 21 predicted proteins | sample MGYA00511564_ERZ779643 | MGnify/ENA primary metagenome ERZ779643 (study PRJEB29588, sample SAMEA2147114) | human gut metagenome | biome: human gut; feature: human-associated habitat; material: faeces | place: Denmark | collected 2008/2010 ... | reverse complement strand
GGTCGGCTACCACGGTAAAGGTGCCGTCCGAATTGTGTTTTATCTCTTTTACGGGGCAGTCGAAATGAAATTCGATTTTGTCGCGCATCTCGGCGTAAAGATTTTGCAGCACTATATAATTTATGTCCGTGCCGAGGTGGCGCACTTTGGCGTTTAACAGGTGCAGTTTGTTTTGCAGGCATATCTTGCCGAACCGGGACCCCGCCGTCGAATACAGCTTGGTCATGTGTCCGCCGTATTTGACGTTTACTTCGTCGACGTATTCCATCAACGCCAGCGCGGTTTCCTTGCCTATATGCTCGTACAGATTGCCGCCGAAATCGTTGGTGATATTGTATTTGCCGTCCGAAAAAGCTCCCGCTCCGCCGAAGCCAGACATAATGGAACAGGTTTTGCATTTTATGCACGTCTTTACTTTTTTGCCGTCGATGGGGCATTTTCTCTTTTCGAGCGGATGCCCGCACTCGAACACCGCCACTTTTTTGCCGCTGTTTCTCAGCTCGAATGCCGAAAAAATACCGCCGGGTCCGGCTCCGATGATTATTACGTCATAATCCATGTTTTTCTCCTGCTGCGCGGCCCTGCCGGCCGCACATAATGCGTTTTCCGTCTATAATATTACCAGATATTGTGCGATTTGTCAAATAAAAGCGCCGAAAATTTGCTTATACGAACGGCAGGTCGAATTCCACCACCGGACACAAAGTCTTGTCGTATTCGGCGAGTTTCTGGCGTATTATCGCCTCTATCTGAGCATTTGTCAGGCGCGTGTCGCGCGTAAGCACCACGTCGAAAATCACGTTGGAGTGCTCTTTTCCTTCGCTTACGCGGAAGTCGTGCACCGAAAAGCCCGGGTCGATGGATTTGACTATTTCGACGCACTTGGCTTTCAGCATATTGACGCGCTCGCTGGTGGTGACGACGGGATCCATGTGAATGGTGGCAAGACAGTTGTAATGTTCGGCCAGCCCGCGCTCTATGGAGTCGATTATCTCATGCAGCTGCACCATGTTTCCTTCCGCGGGCACTTCGGCATGCAGCGTTATCATTTTTCTGCCGGGACCGTAATCGTGCACTATCAGGTCGTGCACACCCACTATGTTGCTGTCGAAATTGACGACATAATCGGCTATTTCGCGCACCAGCTCGGGGTCGGGCGCTTTGCCGAGCAACAAGTCGAGTATGCTTTTAACCGACTTAATGCCGGTATAAAAAATAAATATCGCCACCACTATGCCCGCAATTGCGTCTATCGGGAAGTTGCCCACAAACGCCGTAAGCACGGTGCACACCAGCACGACCGCGGTGGATATGCAGTCCGTCGCGCTGTCGGCGGCAGTCGCCTGCATGGCAACCGAGTTTATCTTTTTGCCGCAATACCGGTTGAAAAGCGCCATCCACAGCTTGACGAGTATCGACGCGCCCAGCACGCAAATGGTGATTATTCGCACATTTTCGGACGCAAAAGAGGGAACCGTGCCGTCAATGATGTTTTGCAGCGATTCGGAAAACAGCTCGAACGCCACCAGCAAAATAATAAGCGACACCAAAAGCCCCGCGAAGTATTCCATTCTGCCGTGCCCGAAAGGATGTTCTTTGTCGGGCTTTTTTGCCGAAAGCTTAAAGCCGACGAGCGTAATTATGGACGACGCCGCGTCGGACAGGTTGTTTATACCGTCGGACACTACCGAAATAGCGCCCGTTATCAGACCCGTAACGATTTTTGACGCACACAGAATTATATTGAGTATTATACCGGTAATGCCCGTCAGCTTTCCATAACTTTCTCTAACATGCGGATCGCTTGTATTGTCTCTGTCTTTAATAAAAATTTTAGTAAGCCATCCAAACATTTTATCTCCCTCTTAAAACGTATTTTTATTTGCCGCGCGCATCTTTGCCGCACATACGTCCGATTGCCGTTGCGGCGCAATATCCGCATATTATCGCGCATCCGCTAGGAACGCGTAAAATAAGTCTTTTTTTGCCGCTCTTTAATTGCGCTATCTGCCGAATATGACCTTTTCGCTGTTGAACATTTTTGCAAGCGCCCACACGCCCAGCACGGTATATACGAGATTGACGGCGAGCGTGATGAAAAATCCCGCATAGTCCGCCCGGAAGGCGAATATCGCGCCCATGCACTGCGCGCTGTTGAAAAACGGCACCAGGTACACCGCGAGCGGCGCGGAAAATTCAAACATGTTAAACAAGCTGAGCCCCATCATCAGGAACATAAGCGGCGACGACCAGGAGTTTGCCTCTTTTACGGTTTTCGCAAACGCCGAAACTATCGACAGGACGGCGACTATCATCAGCACCGTGGATAAAATCAGCGCAAACAGCATCAGATAATCTATAAAGCCGTAACTCAGCTCCATGCCCGTTGCCGCCAGTGCCGAGCCGAACAGTTGCGGCAGCGACAGCACGATACCCATCATGGTGACAATGCCGCTCAAAAGCGCTATTATCGACAGCGCCAGAATTTTTCCTATCGCTATTCCGCTGCGCTTTGCAGGCGTTACCAGCAGCGCCGCAATGGTACCGCGCTCCTTTTCGCCCGCTATCGATTCGGGCGTAATGGACAGCGCTCCCGAAAACAGCATTATAAGCACCAGCATGGGAAGTATAGAGGATATTATTCCGCCCAGCAGACTGTTTTGGTCGGCAAAATCGTAAATTTCGTCGCCGGCATTTATATCGAACAAATTGTTTTTGCTCGATTCGTATTCGTTGAGAGCGGAACTGAGCATTTCATACGCCATGCCCGATTCGGTCTTTTCGTTGTTGTAATAAATGCCTACGTTGGGCACCTTTTCGCCGCCCGCGATACTGTCTTCAAAATCTTTCGGAAAAACAACGAGAGCGTCTATATCCTGATTTTTTATGTCTTCTTTCAGTTCGTCTATACGGTCTTCGCCGACGTCCGTACATGTTATGCCCTGATCGGCAAAGCTTACGCGCACCTCTTCCGGCATATTTACGGCGTAAATTTTATATTCGTACTGCGCCCCCGGAAGCATGACGTTGGATATCAAAAGTCCCATAATCGTGTACAGTATGAATATCAGCAGCCCCGGCAGAAGAATCGTCGTAAAAGCCAGTCTTTTGTCGCCGAAGTGCCGCGCCATCTCCTTTTTGAAAATGGTGAAAATACTGTTTTTCATTGCTGCTCCCCTCCGGTGTAGTTGTAATAAATGTCAAAAAACGCGTCTTCCATGTTTTTCCCGCCGCAGATACGGCTTTTTTCGCCGCAGGTCACCATGTGCCCGTCCAGAATAATGCCGACTCGGTCGCATATTTTGTCCACCAGACTGAAAATATGTGTGGATACGATTATCGTATGCCCGGTGTCGCGCAAATGTAAAAGAAAATCCGTCACGACCTTTGCCGTCAGCACATCCAAACCGTTGGTGGGTTCGTCGAATATTATGAATTCGGGGTCGTGCACAAGCGATATCACCAGCGACGCCTTCTGCTTCATGCCGGTGGAAAGATTGCCCACCTTTACTTCGGCAAACTTTTCTATTCCGAACAGGGAGAAAAGCTGCTTTTTGCGCTCGTCGCGCGTCTGCCTGTCCACGCCGCGCAAATCGGCAAAAAAGTCGAACAAATAATTGGGCGTAAAAAATTCTTCCAGCTTTAAATCGCTGGTAAGAAAGCCTATTTTCGAACGCACGGCTTCCGACTGCGTCAAAACATTGCTGTTGTCGATGACAATGTCGCCGCTGTCGGGACGAATGAGCGTGGACAGCATACGCAAAGTCGTCGTCTTGCCGGCGCCGTTGGGCCCGAGCAGCCCGAATATCTCGCCCCTGTACGCCGAAAACGACAGATCGTTGACGGCTATTATATAATCTTCCTGCTTTTTGGCAATCTGTTTCTGCTTGCGGCTAAGCTTAAACCGCTTGTACAGATGCGAAACGGTGAGAATTTCTTCTGCGGATGCGCCGCTGCCTGCCGGTTCGAAAATATCGGTAGTGACGTTTGATTTCATTGTAGCTCCTTTAAGATGATTTTTACGGCAAACAATAGCTTTTCGCCGCGCTATTATTATAACAATCGACGGCGTTTTTGTCAACTTCTCAGCAATATTTTGAATATTATCCCGCTATTTTTTTTGTAAAACCTGTTTTTTTGCGGCAAACAATAGCTTTTCACGCGTAAAAAGCCATTCGCTGCAAAAATTGGTCTATTACGTCTATTTACCGTACTAATCGGCAATTCCCCTCCTAACGATGAAAACATCATGATTTTGCGGCTGCGTCCGAAGTCCCGAGCCAAAACCGGACAGTCCGCGGCGGACACCTTTATGTAAGTAGATTTATATTTACTTGACATTGCCCAATATATGTGATATACTTTTTAGGCTTTGACAAACGCCGTCGGTGGCGGCACAAGAAAATACGGAGGCATATCGAAGCGGTCACAACGAGGCGGTCTTGAAAACCGTTTGGGTGCAAGCCCACGGGGGTTCGAATCCCTCTGCCTCCGCCAGACAAATCCTAAATCGAACACCTGAATTCGGTTTAGGATTTTTTCTTGCCTAAAATACGGTATTTCGCTTAAAAACAATCTTTTTTGAGTCGTTTTTGCACCTTTGACGGGGGTTCGAATAAAAGCGGTAAAATCCTGCCCGAGAGGTTGTGATTCGAACCCTCGCCAAGATTTGGAATAGCTGTTTTTGTATATCAGACGGAAAGCACAATCGTAAACTTGCGGTATTGCAAATCCTTCTTGTTTTGTCTTACATACGGCATTTTAAGTTGTTTTTCGTAAAAAGAAAAGTCCCGACTTTCATCGGGACCTGCTTTTATGGGACTGTTGTATTGAATGATTATCTTATCGTCATACAGCGTTATTTGCTTTACGAGGGTATTTATCAGCATCTGCGGTTCGAGTGTCAAAGCCTGCTCGTAATACGCCCGCAGTTCTTCTTCCGTAAATCTGTCTGCCGTTTTGGCTTTCTGTACGGCAACGGCTTTTTCGAGTTCTGCGGCTTTCAGTTCGAGTTCTCTCAATCGTTTCATTGCCGTTGCGCTCGTACCGCCGTTTTCTATCGCCGTCATTATATTCGTTATCTGCGTTTCGGTTGTCTTGCGTTCCTTTGTAAGCCTTTGTAAATCGGCGTTATCCGTTATCAACTCTTCCTGCATTCGCATAAGAGATGATATCATCTTGTCTTTGACTTCCTTTTCAGAAAGAAGCTTAACGATATTGTTTACGACAAAATCTTCGAGAAGCTCCTTTCTCACCATTGATTTAGTACAGCCGTTGTTATGCTTTCTTCCGAGGCATTTATAGTACCGTACCTTTTTACCGCCTTTGGACGTTCCCGTTTCCGCACTGATAGGTTTTCCGCAATATCCGCATATCATTTTGTTTCGGAGCATGTAAACTACTTCTACACTGCGTTTACCGTATTTGTTCGCGTCTGTTTTCTGTCTGACTTTCTCGTATATATCTTTCGGCACGATTGCGGGATAGATATTGTCGAACACTTCGTCGTTATGTCTGCATATACCGAAATACTTTTCGTTTTTCAGCATGTTGTAAATCGTATTCTTTGCAAACGGCTTTCCTTTATTGAATATGCCTTTTTCCGTTAAAGCCGAAATAATATCTTTGATGTATACTCCCATAGCGTACTGCTCGTATATGTATCTGACGACTTCGGCTTTTTCTTCGTCGATTGTTACTTTGTGGTTTTCCACCTTATACCCGTATATTATCGTACCGCCCGTAAAATTGCCTTTGAGCCTTGTTTCTTTCATACCGCGTTTTACTTTCTGCGACAGTTCTGCACTGTAATATTCCGCATAGCCTTCGAGCATACTCTCAAGAATAATTGCTTCGGGCGAATCGGGAATATATTCCGTTGCGGAAATAACTTTCACGCCGTTGTCTTTCAGCGTTTTCTTATGTACCGCCATTTCGTACTTATTACGGCTGAAACGGTCGAATTTGTAAACAAGTACCAGTTCCCACTCTCTGCGATTGCTGTCTTTGATCATCTTTTGAAAATCGGGACGGTTATCGTTCGTGCCCGTCATGGCACGGTCGATATACGTTTTTACTACCGTTATATCATGACTTTTTGCGTACTCGTTACACACTCTGAGCTGCCCTTCGATAGACTGCTCGGATTGGTTATCAGAGCTGTAACGGGCATATATCACCGTGACACAATTTTATGGACACAATAATAAAGGCTGTATGCGGATATCTTGATTTACGGTCAATCTTTCCTCAAACTCTTATAAAGTTCTTTTGCCATTGCTTCCATAACTTTCTGATAAAATTCCGTGTCGCTGAATAGTTTTTTATAAGAATCGGCGTTTTCAAGATAACATTGCGTAGCAATCTCTTTAAATTTGTCAGGGAACAGTGAGGTAACAAACATTTCGGGTGTTGTGTCGTGTGCGTAACGCCTGAATTTTTTCACTTCCTTATCTGACATAAACATTTGATAAATGCTTTCGATAATCACGCGGTCGCTCTCACTGAAATCGCTGTCGAAGAGTTCGTTTACCTTATCAATAATATTTTGTAGCGTATCTTTTTTAGAAATTTTAGGTTTACGCTTGCCCGAAGAAGGTACTAAATCCGTATCTTTTTTATCCAACAGAATCGCTCCCGCAAAAGATTCCTTCAAAGAAGTGTACTCCAGCTTGATTTTATCTAAAATATACGGCAGAAAAGGGACATCTACAGGCAAAAGTGGCAATAGGTTAGATAAGAACACATATTCTTTAAAAAGATCTTCATCGTGAATCCTTACGAGTTGCGTAATGTAGGCATAACACTTAACAAATTTTCTTATAGCAAACCGACAATTGAAGCGCTCTTCTTCGGTTGAAAGCTCCGAATAGCGTTCAACCACAGGCTTAATAATACTGCTAAGTTTACCCAAGTCTGCGAAATTTTGTTTGTCGGCTTTATGCTTTGACATAAAATCGTAATAAGTTTCTATGTCATTGAAATTGTAAAGCATATATGGCTGAATTTTTGTTCTCAAGTCATAAATCTTATTAAAATCTGTTCTGCCGTCCAACAATGTAGCCTCATAGTAGGGCTGAAAACTTTCTTTAATTTGGTCATCGGTATTTTCAAAGTCAAGAACAAAAGTATCATTCTTATTTTTACAAGTTCTGTTGAGCCTGGAAAGCGTTTGAACTGCATTGACGTTTTTAAGTTTTTTATCCACATACATGGAATGCAGCAAAGGTTCGTCAAAACCTGTCTGATATTTATTGGCAACAACAAGTATATTGTATTTTTCGCTATGGAAAGCTTTGCGAAACTTTTTATCCGAAGTAATAGCGTTTCCGTTTTCGTCAATGTTTAAGCTTGCTTCGGTATACTCCAAGCCGTCAAGTTTGACTGTACCGGAAAAAGCCACCATGACGCCGCAGTCTTTGCTTTCTTTCGGATGTCTTTTCATATACTCTTTGATGGCAAAATAATATCTTACCGCATTGGCGCGACTGTCCGCAACAACCATAGCTTTTCCTTTGCCGCCTATCTTGAAACGTCCGTTTTCCAAAAAGTTAGACATAATCATTTCGGTTTTATCGGAGATAGTGTAGCCGTGTTCCTTGTAATATTTGATTAAAGTCCGTATTGTGGGACCTTCCACGAGTTCGGGATTATCTGCCGATATTTTTACGAGCTTAAATGCCTCTTTAATGGTCGTATAATTTTGCAATACGTCCAAAATAAATCCTTCTTCTATGGCTTGGCGCATAGAATAGATATGGAAAGGCCGCATTCTATTACTTTTTTCGTCATACGTTCCGAACAATTCTATTGTTTTATTTTTTGGCGTTGCCGTAAATGCAAAGAACGATTGATTCATGTGTTGACCTTGCGCCAGAATCGAACACACGATATCCGACGACAAATCGACTTCGGATTCCTCAATGCCTTCCTCTTCGGCGTAAGCTTTTACCGCCTTATCCAAATCAAGCAAAGATTTACGCAATGTTTTTGCACTTTCACCGGATTGCCCCTGATGAGCTTCGTCAATGATAATTGCGAATTTTCGTCCGACAAGGCTGTCAAAATCTTTATACGCAAACAAAAACTTTTGTATGGTACAGATAATAATGCGCTTTTTATCGTTTATTGCGTCTACCAACCCACGGGAACGCTTTTTATCGTCGATTGCTTCCACCAAACCCGGTATATGCTCAAAACTGTTGATTGTGTCCTGCAACTGACTGTCCAAAACAACGCGGTTTGTTACTACTATAACGGTATCAAAAATGCAATCGTTGTTTTCGTTATGTAAAGATGCAAGACGATAGGCAATCCATGCAATGGAATTGGATTTGCCGCTGCCTGCGGAATGTTCGATAAGATAACTTTTCCCCACACCGTTTTCTTTTACGTCGGCGACAACTTTTTTCACGACGTCGTATTGATGATAGCGGGGGAATATGAGTTTTTCCTTTTCCACTATGCGCGTCGAACCGTTTTTGACGACTTCTTCTTTTTCTTTAACGTGGCAAATAAAACGGTGAATAAGGTCCAACAGGTTGTCGCGTTTCAAAACTTCTTCCCAAAGATAGGAGGTGGAGTATCCTTCTGGGTTGGCAGGATTTCCTTTGCCGCCCGAATTGCCTGCGCCGGCAGAACCCTGATTAAAAGGCATAAAATATGTATCGCTGCCTTTTAACTGTGTAGTCATGTAGGCTTCGTAAAGATCGACCGCAAAATATACAAGAAAGCGGTGATTGAATCTGAAACAAAATTCTTTCGGATCTCTGTCGTTTTTGAATTGTTCGATTCCGTGCTGTACGTTTTGTCCCTTATATTGGTTTTTCAATTCCAGGGCAACTACAGGTATCCCGTTGAGCGATAAAACCATATCGATCGAATTTGTGTTTTGTTTGGAATAGGAAAACTGTCGCGTGACGCCCAAGACATTGCTTTTATAAAGCGCAATTTGATTTTCGTTCAGATCCGATTCCGGCTGAAAGAAGTAAATCTTGATGTTTATGCCCATATCGTCTACGCCGTGTTTTAAGACGTAGATGAGGCCGTTTTCCATTATGCTGTCCTCTAAACGGTGATAAAATTTTTCGGGAGCACTGTCTCCGTAGAATCTCACATAACGCGCCCATTGCTTTGGCTGCGTTTTCATAATAAAGTTTATGAGGACTTCGGGATAAAGCCCTTTTTCTTTATCGTAAACGTATTTATGTATCCTGTGCCCGTCCGGATTCAGATAAGAGAACTGCTCATAACCGCCTTGTTCGCTTATCAGAAAACTTTCAATATCTTGTTCAAAACGCTTTTCTGATGTATCCATAGTTTATTTACCTGTATTATTTATTATTTTCAATTTATCTCTTTCGTCTATTATGAGGGATAATTCTTCGTCAATCTGTTTAATTCTCTCCAATACACCTGACCGTTCACCGCTTATTGTAATAAGGTTGCCGGCAATAATTCCTCCTAAAATAGCAACGCTGCTGTCAGATGCAGCGGAGATTGTTGTCAAAATTTCTGTAAGATCATACATCATTATCGACATCAGCCTCGCTTTTTTTGTTTTTTCTTCTTTTATTTATGTAATAATAAATCAAATATGCTGTTACCGCAAGGATAAGCGCGCCTCCGGCAATGCCGAGTGCCACAAACGGGTGGGATACGATCCATTGACCGATTACGATCACCCAATAAACTACAAACCAAACAGGAACGAAAATCAGAAAGCGAATGATCCAATGGAATATACTTCCCGCAAGGCTCCCGTTTATTTGATCGGAATCATACATATTGCCTACAATGATAAAAGCTACTACATAGGCAATAAGCCCGATAATTCCGATTATGAGCCATTCTTTCCACGGTTCAATGGGCAAAGTTAGCGGATCGGTAAACATATCGAAAATGAAACTGAAAATTTTACTCAATTAAGTTTTCTTCTCCTTTATCATTAAGAATTTTATATCGAAACAGTCTGACCCCTATATTAAAACCTGTTTTTTGCCCGTTACATATTCGTAAATCAAGGACTTTTTATATTCCTGCAACTTTTCGATTTTTTGTTGCTTTATAGAAATAAGCTTGTCTATTTCCGCACATTTCTTGTCCAGATATTCTGCTATGTATTGCTGTTCAATAATTGAAGGCAGAGCAATATAGATATTACCAATTTCCGCCGCTGAAATATGAACAACTTTAAGTTTTGCTTTGCCGTAACTTTTTTGCATTTGCGAACACATTGCATATAGGGCATAATTTAGAAAAGCAGGGTTCTGTTTATGCCTCAATACAATAATATCTCCTCCAGCCAAACATTCTTCCTCACCCAAATAAACAATATTTTTACCTATTTCTTCCACCAATTCACCAGTCCCTGCAAATAGTATGTCTCCGTAATGAAAATATTGCAATACGGATAAATTAGCCTTGTTTGTTTTCGTATTGCATTGTCTGAAAGCAATATCATATTTAGAATATATTTCACCATACCGTAAACAGGGCGTATCGCCGTCAATTACAACATCCTCTTTTGTTATACCATTGCCTTTAAAAATGGATGTTGCAACATATTTTGTTCGCTTTACTTCCCATCCCGTAGGAATGTTCCCAACCCACTCAATTCCGCTGTCTTTGAGAGGAGCGGAGGGGTCAAGGCCTTTTGTTACCGCCTCGGAAATAACAGATTGCTTGTACTCTTTCAACTTTTCAATTTGTTCCTGCTGATTTGTAATCAACCGCTCCACCGCCGCACATCGATTTTCTATCATAGAAACAATTTGAATTTGTGTATTAGTTGAAGGAAACGGAATTAAAAATTGACCCATATCTGTTGCATTTAATGCACTTCTTACACCGTTCCCGCCTAAGTTGTTGTAAACGCAATTATAATACAGTGACATTAAAAAATAGTACACGAAAAGATTATATTGTCCTTTTTTTCGCGGCGAAAAACGAATATACGCAGGTGAAACTAAACCTGTATAAGGTGATAATCCCACACGACTTGTACTGATGTTCTGCAAATCAATCATCTTAAAAATAAAATCATTTTCATAGATAATTTGGTAACCGTCAAATTCTTTCGGCTGTAAACCGTCCGAATCGTCTTTATCGCGTTTAATTACGCCATTCATAGTTAAAGCAAGTCTGTCAAAAAGAAACGAACGAGTACCTGCAATTTCTTTGCGGTTTATAAAAATATCCTTAAATCGAATTAAAGCCCAATCGTCGGGGATTTCCCCGATCCACTCAATTCCGCTGTTTTTCATTTTGGTCACCTATTTTGGCATTCATTTTTTGCAAATCAAAAGTGTGAATTTCGTCACGATATTCTTTGAATTTAGATATGGCATAACAAGTCTGAGAAATATCGGTCGCATTGATGGCATTTAGACTTGTCGCTGTTCTATCATAAAAAACTTCAATTTTGTTGATAATCTGCTCTGTTAATGCTAAAAGTCCCTGTAGGAGTTCAATGGAAATTTGAACCGCATCTTTTTGTTTGCTCAAATCTCCAAAATGAGCAAAAACATTGTCACGGAAAACTTTTAAGCGATCAATTTTATCTTTGTTTTCTTCTATAAGATTTTGACAATTTTTTATCGCATCAAAAATATCTGTTTTTGAATATTTTATATGTTCGGTTGTTGTTTCGTCTCCGTAATCAACATATTCATAAAAATCACCTGTAAATATTAAATTCCAATTTGAGGTTATATAATCAAAAAATGCATTAAAAGATAAATCGTTTTTAGTATAATAAAACGCATAAAGGTCAATGACTGCCTGTGCCCAAAAATTATTGATGACGGCAGACATGAACGCGGGCGATATTGTAGATATATTGTCGTAATACTCCCGATGGGTAGTTAAGTAATCCAATACTGCAATAGTAGTTGCAATATTCTTACCTTTATTTATATAATAATCACGAAAATATAGAAATCGCTTTTTTTGTTCATTCATTGGCGTAGTATCTTTATTTTCGTATTTAATATTTCCTAATCTGCGTTTGATGATCAATGGATTTTCCTCACTTATTTTTTTAACTTTAATGCATTGGAACTCTTAATTTAATACGATAACCGAGCGCAATAATCATATCGAGGTTATATGCGCAACAATATACAATTTACCGTCGGCGGCAGTTGTTCGGAATTTCCGAACTGCTGAATCTTTCATTCTCCCAAAATCTCCTTCATCAAATCGGCTTCTTCTTCGGAAAGCGCCTTGAATTCGGCGAAAATTTCTTCCGACTTCCTCGGCGGCGTAAACTTATAAAAAATTCTGATAAAAGGAACTTCGTAGCCTATTTTATCCTTGCTCCTGTCCATATAGGCAAGCGGATTATAAGGCAGCACGTTCTTTTGGAAATATCCGTCAATATCGTCTTTTAAAGGAACAATCTCGCTGTCTGTTTTACTTTTGACAGGCTGCTTATGTCCCTTTTTCAGAATAGGTTTGCCGTTTTCATCGGCAAGTGCCGTTTCGACCGTAACTTTGGTGTAACCGAAATAATCGTTGTCGAAAGTCTTACTCTCCACAACGAGACTTCCGTCGGAATATGCTTTGTTGCCAAACTCGTTATACGCTTGCATAATCAGCGCAATGCAGTCGTCGTTCAAATCCACGCGCTTGTTGCCGATATTTTTGCGGCGTTTTACAAAGCACTTACTTGCGTCGATAAGCTGAATTTTGCCAAGCCTGTCCCCATTTTTCTCTTTAGTTACCACCCAAATATAGGTTGCAATGCCTGTGTTGTAAAACAGGTCGGTAGGAAGTTGGACTATTGCCTCTACAAGATCTTGCTCAATGAGATATCTGCGGATTTCAGAAGGACCGCTGCCGGCATCGCCCGTAAACAGCGACGAGCCGTTCTGAATGATTGCCATTCTGCCGCTGCCTTCTTTGAGCTTTTTGACGCCGTTTAACATAAACAGCATTTGTCCGTCGGAAATAGAAGGAAGTCCCGGTCCGAATCTGCCGTCATAACCCAAGCGAGCCTCTTTTTCTACAGCTTCTTTTTCGCGCTTCCAATCTATACCGAACGGCGGATTGGAAATGATATAGTCAAACTCAAAACCGGCAAATGCATCATCGGAAAGTGTATCTCCGAACTTCATACCGCTTGCGTTGCCGCCTTTAATCAGCATATCCGCCTTTGCGATGGCGTATGTTTCGGGGTTGAATTCCTGCCCGAAACAGGTAAGATCTGCTTCCGGGTTGATTTCCTTTATGCGCTCGGTAAGGCAGCCGAGCATCTGACTTGTCCCCATAGTCATATCGTAAGCGGTCTTATAACAACCGTTTTGTTTAATTTCTTCCTTTTCGGGCGAGATGAGAAGCTCAGTCATAAGATAAATAATATCGCGGCTTGTAAAATGCGCTCCGGCTTCTTCGTTGTAACTTTCCGAAAATTTGCGAATAAGTTCCTCAAATATATATCCCATGTCTGCTGACGTAATTTTATCTGGCGACATGTCCGCTTTTTTGGAATTGAATTCTTGTATTACGACATAAAGAACATTAGCCTTTACCATATTCCGTACTTCGTCTGAAAACTTGAAGTTGGCAAGAATATCTTTTACGTTGTCCGAATAACCTTGCAAATAATCTTCAAAGTTTACCTGAATGTTATCGGGGTCGGCAAGAAGACGTGCAAAGTTAAATTTGCTCGTGTTGTAAAATGAATATCCCGAGGCACGGCAAAGAGCACCGTCACGGACTGCGCCTTCATATCCTTGCTCATTAAGCGTTTGATATACTTTAAGGACGTTATCCTTCGTTGCCGCTAAAGCGTCGTCAAAACGCTTTAATACCGTCATAGGAAGAATAACTTTTCCGTACTCATGCGGTTTATAAAAACCCACCAAATGCGTCGCAATTTCCCAAATAAGGTTGGCTTTTTCTTGTATATTTGCGTTTGTTTGTTTTTGCAATTCGTTGATAGACATTAGTTTTTATCCTTAAATGTGATTCCGTTATTCTTGCAATAATCGTAAAATTTGCGTTGAAGGGCATAAGTCGGCTTGCGAATGCCCAACTCCCAGCGGTTAAGAGAGGAGTATGCGACGCCTATGGCAGAGGCAAACTCCTTTTGGCTCATATGTATCGTTTCGCGGGCATGTTTGATTTGATCCTTAAATTCCATAAAGTTTAACCTCGTTGCAATACTGTTGCAACTATTATAGCACATTTTGTTACAATAATCAATACAGAAGGGCATAAAATTTTGTTTGATTTATACAATAAAAAAGCGCTTTGGCACCATGGCGTGTGCTTGTCATAGACAAGTGCGGCTCGCTAACGCTCGCCGCAGCCAAGCACACGCCGCTACAAAATAATCAGGCTAAACGGAAAGCGAGAGCGAAGCGGAGTCGCCCGCTGAACCGCTTGGGCGAACTTCCGCTTTTTCGCTCTCTCGTGTTTTTCCGTGTATATTGCCTTATTGTATTTTTAGCCTTAGTGCTTTGTCCGTACCCTCCGAACATTGCTTTTTCGGGGGCGCAGGTTAGCATAGTTCCTCACATAAGTCAAAGGTCGTAAAATCGTCGCTGAAAACACCAATAAAACCAATTTACAGCCAAGTAAGGTATTTCCTTGCTTGGCTGTTTTTGTGTCTTTAAAGGCTTTCTATGACTTAAATGCAACGATTTTTCTCTTTGCCGTTGACTTACGCATACCTACTCTAAAATCACCGTAATATACCGTCCTATGCTCCTTCGCCCGTTGCCCGAAAAAGGCAATAAACGTTCGGAGGAATAGAAAATGGAAATGTTGGTAACAAAGTTCTCAAAAGGTAAGTATCGCAACGAAGGAGCGTTGTTTGCAGAGCCTATCTCAAATGGCAACGTAAAACTTATGGGTGAGATGATTGCATTGCAAGCGCTTCGTACCGTAAAAAAGTACGACATGAAAGTGGCAGACAGACTGTATATCGGTCTCATCAAGGATTTACATCACATGAACGAAATAGACTATACCGTATCGGACGGATATGATGTTGCTCAAACGGCAAGTTGCTTTCTTTGGCAATTTGCAGGTAGAAAAGTATCCGAAATTTATGGCAAAGACAAACGTGGTAAAGAGATTACTATAAAACTCGCCTGCTACCGCGAAGTCGACAGATTTATCGACACGTTGCGTAACAGAACCGACAGACACGGAATCATCGAATACATAGACTTTACCGATTACAAGGCGTTGCCTATGGATCCCGTAAACTGCTTTGAACAGGAACAGACTGATTACACCAAATACGACACTCTTGTAGAAGCATTGCAATTAACCGCATTGGAACTTGCTATCCTAAACTGCTACATGAACGGAATGCAACAATCCGCAGTATGTTCTGAGCTGGGTATAGGAAGAGGAACCATCAATCACAGAAAAGCAAGTATACGGAATCGTTACTACTCGCTTTACGGACAAATTTAATATCCCAATAAACTATATAACTCCTTAAAGGCAGTTGCTTGATTGCAATTGCCTTATTTTTTTTATCATGACCGTGGACTTTTACCGATTTTGTGGCTTTTAAGTAGAGAGATTTTTAGTTAGGGGATTAATTTTTGCCATTTTCATGGCTTCTAATTGAGGGGGTCCATTTCAGTAGTTTGCGTGGCTATTAAGTGTAGGAGAAAAATTATTTTACGAAAACGACCCCCATAACGGCTGTTTTCGTGGCTACTAAATAGAAACCATTTTTTCAAAGTGGCAAAAAACTTGCCGGTTTGACATTTATGCTATGGCTGAAAAAGTTGAAGAAACTTTTTCAAATAGGAAAGAAACCTTCCTATTTAACTTCTAAGATATAGAAAACCTAAGGAAAAACGACCGATGCCTGTTGTCTTTTCCCAAACAGGAAATTAGGTTTCTGGTTTAGCTGATATAGTGTGGATAACTTTGCAAAGAAAATTTCGTGAAGTCGCAAAAAGCTTGCGAGTTTGCGGGATATAAAAGAAAAAACAAACAAGGAGGACAAAGAACAATGGGATTCAGAGCAGCAAAGATTTCCTTTGACGGAAGTCACTACATCGCAACACCGAAAGAGAACTTTCCGCAAGGCAAAAAGCGACGACGGTCTTCTCACCCGACATCCGAACAAGAGACGGAACGAAAGGAACAATTTGAAACGGCTTACAAAGAGAGTCAGAAACTGCCTAAAAAAGAACGGAAAGAATATGTCAAAAAAGCAATGAAAGAAACGATACCCGACAAAGAACAGCGTCAGGTATTCGTAGAACGCAACAGCGAACGGAAGAAGATAAACGCTATCCGACGAAAAGTACGCTTATCTAAAAAGGCAAACTTACAGACTTGGAATTACTTTTGCACTTTTACTTATGACAGTGAGAAACATACAGAAGAATCTTTCCGAAAATCGCTCAGGAATACGCTCAAACACCTTGTTAACCGCAAAGGCTGGAAGCATATCGGCGTATGGGAACGAGGTGGAGAAACGAACAGATTGCATTTTCACGGAATTTTCTACATTCCGCCAAACGGCATGGTCGGAGAAATCATCGAAACAACGGATTACAGCACTAAAGACAACCGAATGCAGACGGCAAGCCAGAATACCTACTTTCTCGAACGATACGGCAGAAACGACTTTCAAAAGTTAATCTTACCTCACGAAGTCGGAGACTCTCTAAAGTATCTTATGAAGTACATAGAGAAGTCCGGTGAAAGACTTGTCTATGGCGGAAAACTGCCTACCTACTTTGAATCGGATGTTCTGGATGAGGATATTATCGTCCCATACGGGATAGACGACAGAAAAGCAGTATTAACGGACGATTTTCTCTGTATGGTAGAGGGCGAGATTATGGGCAGAGTAAGTCCGGATGTCATAGAGAAAATGCCGAAAGTAAATTAATCTTGCCTTTCGCCTTAAGGAGCGTAAACGGTTGGTCACCTTTTTACAAGGGTAAAGTGCATTGGTTTCACCAACCCTTGCAAAAACGAACGAAAAGACTTGAAAAAGAAAGACTTTTGCCCAACCGTTCATTTTCGCTCCGCCGAAAGGTAAAGAAACACAAAAAAATCTAAAAAAGGAGAATTGAAGTTATGAAAACAAACTCAGCAAATAAGCAAACTTACACAAGCGTTGAGGATTACGAGGCAAATTGCTATCAGCTTTTTCCTTCGATCAGCAAGCGTAAAAACATCGGCGGAAAGACGTATTTCGTCCGCAGGTATTTCAACGGCGATAAAGACTTTGAAAAGACCATGAAGAGTCTTGCATCGCAACAGACTTTTGAAAATAAGAGGTGACGTTATGAAACAGAAAAACTATATCGCAGGATTGTATTTCAGACTTTCCCAAGAGGATGAAAGACAAGGCGAATCGGTATCCATCGAAAACCAAAGAACCATGCTTCGCAAATATGCCGAAGAACACGGCTTTGAAATTCACGGCGAATACATAGACGACGGCATATCCGGTACTACTTTTGATCGTCCGGAAGTACAAAGACTTTTAGACGACGCTAAAACGGGAGTTATAAACACGATAATCGTAAAAGACTTATCCCGCTTCGGCAGAAATTACATCGAGGTCGGACAATACGTCGATTATGTGTTTCCTGCATTCGGGATCAGGTTTATAGCCATACAAGACAACGTAGATACGGCAAACCGTGACAGCGGTGCAATGGACATGATGCCCATCATGAACGTGTTTAACGAATGGCACGCCGCCAATACAAGCAAGAAGATAAGGGCTGTTAAAAGGTCTAATGCCATAGAAGGCAAATTCAGCGGTTCGAGAACACCGTATGGCTATCTGAAAGGCACAGACGAGAAAAGAACATTCCAGATTGACGAGGAAACAGCTCCGACGGTTCGTAGAATATTCGAAATGTACGCTTCAGGCATAAGTCCGCAAAGGATTACCGAAATCTTTAATGAGGAAAATATACCAAGTGCCGGAAGACTTGCTTTCCTAAGAACAGGAAGAAAGTATAACAATAATGAGCATCCCTATTGGGAGCAGGCAACGATTAGACCGATATTGAGAAATATTGCCTATATCGGGCATTTGGCGCAACAAAAGACTTCTGCTATTTCGTATAAAAACCATAGGTTGATAAGAAAAGACAGAAGCGACTGGGTAATCGTGCATAATACGCACGAGCCTATAATCTCTCAGGAATTGTGGGATAGAGTCCAGGACAGAATGTCATCTCAATCGCATGGCAGAAAAATGCACACCGGGATTACACATCCGCTTTCAGGATTTTTATACTGTGCGGATTGCGGAGCAAAACTTAAAATGGGATATGTGTGGGATAAAAGCATAAATGATTACAGATACAACTTTAATTGCGGAAGGCACGTCCGTTACGGAAAGGCATACTGCTTCTCCCACCATATCACCTCAAACACTTTGGAAAAAATTGTACTGGATGATATCAGAGAAATGGCGAAAAGGATAGTTCTTGACGAAGATTCTGTAAGAGAAGAGTTTGTTCGACATAATGCTGAATTGAAAGACCAAAGTATAAAGGCTATCAAAAAAGAATTACAGACAAAGCGAAAACGTACGGAAAAGTTATCCCGCTTGATTCAGGTTGCCTATGAAGACAGGGTGAAAAGCAAAATGCCTGAAGATATTTGTTTAAGCCTCATACAAAAATATTCCGATGAGCAAAAATTGCTTGAATCGGAAATAAAAGCGGCAGAGAAGAAGTTGCAGGAAACAGAAACCGCACGTCAGAACGCAGATGATTTCATCCGAAGTATAAAGAAATATTTCGATGCGCCGGCACTTACCCGAGAAATGTGTTATGAGCTTATAGAAAAAGTCGTAGTCGGCGGACTTCCAAAAATAACAGGCAAAGAGCGTGAAATACATATTGTCTACAAGGTAGATATATCATCAGTTTTACGATACAAGTTTAATAAATAAAAACAAGCGTATGGGTTTATATCAACTCATACGCTTTTATATTGCCCTCTAATAGAGTGTCCATAAAATAAAACGGCAACAGCTGTCTTCATAATTGGTTAATCTCCTTTGAAAATGAATTTTTTGTCTTTCGACGGGAGCGACCTAAACGGAAAAGGGTTAACTGCTTTTTGTTTGGTGTATTTTTGTTTGCCGTCAGGGGTTGCGGAGCAATGCACTTTACCCTTGACGGCAAAACCTTTTTCGTTTAAGCTCCTACGGAAGAAAGACAATACTTAGTTGCACTTCGGCATCTCTCGTATTACTTCCGAACTGACTTTTCCGATGAGACACCCTTCGTCCCAACAGTTGAAGTCGTCCGAAAGCAACAGCTTTTTATCTTCTTGTCCTATGGTACAGAGAACATCTTCGTCCATGATGTCCGACCTGAAATACGTCGGTATATTTCTTGAATAGATCAGCTTTTCGCCGCTCTTTTCCATGTACTTCATCAGGTATCTTGCCGAGTCCGTTATCTCTCGTCTGACATTCAATTCGTTAAAATCGTTTCGTCCGAATTTATCGTTAAAGTATGTGTTTTGTATAATTATCTGCCGTTTACGGGAACCGAAACTGTAATCTTTCTTTTCTTCAAGCTCTCCCGGCATACCGTTTTTGGGAATATAGAATATGCCGTGAAAGTGCAGTCTGTTCGTTTCTCCGCCGCGTTCCCATACGCCGATGTATTTCCAACCTTTTCTGTGTACCATTCGTTTCAATACATCAGACAGTCCTTTCCTGAAACTCTCTTCCGTATGCTTTTCGTCCGAGTAAGTAAAAGTGCAAAAGAAGTTCCATTCGTTAAGGTTAATTTTCCTTGCAAGCCTTGTCTTTCGGACGATCTTATTTCGTTGTAGCCTTTCTATGTTCCTATGTATAAACTCTCTTGTCTGTTCTTCCGTCTCGAAATCCCGTTTCAGTTCTTCCGTTAATATCTCTATCTTTTCGGCTTTTCTTTTGCCGTTATTTTCTCTGTAAATCTTCTCAAATCTTTCTTTAGGAGTGAGAATCTCCGTAGCCGTTTCATCGGCCTTATTCGTTTTCGTCTGCAATTCCGTACCCGCGCAGATCGTCATTGTCGGGCTTTTCTTTCGTCTGGTCGGATTGTCGGTTTGGGGGATTGCTATGTAGTGACTTCCGTCATTATATACTTTTGCGCTTCTGTACGGCATAGCTACCTCCTTTGAACGGACTGTTCCGCTCGCTGCTGTTTGGAAAGAGAAGATATCTTTGTAAGCAATTCAGAAAAGAATGTAGCTTGTTCGCTTCCGCTCATCGCTTCAATATCCGGCTTTCCGATGTTTACTACCTTGATTGTTTCTTTGTTCAATAGGTGTTACCTCCTTGTTTTGTTTTTTTCTTTTATATCCCGTAAACTCGCAAGCTTTTTGCGACTTTACGAAATTTTCTTGCAAAGTTATCCCCACTTATAAGGGAAATGTAAGACCGAAAATTAACCCCCTGAATGAACATTCTCTACTTAATAGCCACGAAAACAGCCGTTATGGGGGCGTTTCCGCAAAATAATTTTTGTTCTACATTTAATAGCCACGAAAATGCCTGAAATGGACCCCCCCTCAATTAGAAGCCATGGAACCGGCAAAAATTAACCCCCTGAAGGAATGTTTCTAATTAAAAGCCACGCAAAAAGCAAAAGTCCACGGTCCGGGCAAAAAAATGAGGCAACCTTTTTAGGATTGCCTTGGAAATTTGTTATTTTATTATGCTTTACAGCGATTCCGCTATTGCCATATATTTCATCTGTGCGCTCTTTCTTCTGCTCCATATAGTGGAAAGGTTTAATGCAAACATTCTTGCCTGTTCGGTAAAGCCTATTCCTGCCATATAGCATTCGATCGTTTCTTTTTCGCCTTTATTCAGGTTGAGTTTTTCCATTATCTCATCGTACTTTGTATAGTCCGTTTCTTTTTCCTGTTCGAAGTCCGTAAACGGCTCTTTGCTTCTGTATAAATCTTCTGCACTTTCGGTATACCGTTTGATTTTCCATTCCTCATACAGCTTATGACAGAGTATCTTACTGCACATTCTTCTGATAGCATACGTCTTTCCGCTTTTCGGGTCGATACAGGTGTCGAATACCGATTTTCCAATATATCCGCACAAGAACAACGCAGCTTCCTGTGCAAGGTCGTAGCTGTCTGTAAGGACGTATCCGTCCAAGTCTTTGTAATCCAGATCTCTTGCAAGATTGGCATACATTCTGTGTGGCATTTTGTGTCCGCACACAAACTTCAATGCACTCAGTGCAAGCAATTCTCCAATGCGCATCACATTGTCCGGTGAAATCTTCTCATCTAATATTTCATAACCTTTTCTTACCTTTTCCATTGTCTTTTACCTCCGAAATTTACTTGCCTTTCGGCAGGCAAAAGGGAGCATATGACGATAAAAGGAAAGTATCTTTAATATCTGTATGGGAAAGTCAGCGGGCAAAAGAAAAATCCTTGCTTTAAAGTCCTTTCATTCAGACATTTACGCAAGGATTTTACGACCGTTTACTTTCCCGAGGAGTATGCGACAATATGCCCACGAAAGGCAATCCTCGGAGAATAGCAAGCAAAACACCGTATGACATATACAAAGAGGCTGCATTAATGAAAAATACGAGAGAGCGAAAAAGCGGAAGATTTCGCAAGCGGTTCAGCGCGAAACTCCGCTTCGCTCTCGCTTTCCGTTCAGCCTTTTGGTTTGTGTTACGGCGTGTGCTTGGCTGCGGAGGCGCGAAGCGCCGACGCACTTGTCTATGACAAGCACACGCCGTGGTGCCAAGTTACCTAATCAATTATTTTAAATCGCAGTTTTATTATCAGCCGCGTTGCGCAACCGAAATACAAAATTTTATAAAACCGCTTTCAGTACTTTTTCGATCTGCGAAAAAATCATCCGATCCGTAACGGACATTTTGGATTTTTTACAAGAAAAACCGATCACGACCGTTTCTGACTTTACTGCCAAAGGGAAATAAATTCCTTTCGCCTCTCGCAGTGTGTCCGTTCCGCGGCCGCCGCTTTTACGGTTTGTCTTGCACCACTTGGCAACGGCGACCTCGTTCTCTTCATCAAAAAAACGGATGTCTTCCCCGCCGTATGAAACGGCAATCTTATAGCCATCAAACAGAATACAGCTTCGTTCAAATGCGTCCGACAAAATTTTGGCGATCGCTTTTTCTTTTTCCTCTTCCGTTGCCGCCGCGGCGATCAGATTGATTATATCAAGCGTTTTATTCGCCGTTTTATATTTTTGCATTAAAACTTTTGGCGTAAATATCCGCACAAACAGTTTTTTTAACAAACATTCTCTATAAGAAAACCTTTGATTGTCGGGGACGATCAAGATCTCCACGTCGGGAATTCTTACAATAAATTTGTCTTCCAGCCCGACTTTTTTACCCGCTGACTGCCATGTTTTACCCAGCACCAGATTTGTTACGCCCGCAAGCCTTACGTAATCCGCCACCGTTTCCACGACGTCGTCGCCATATTTTACGACGACGTCGCCACCTAAATCACGAACGAGTTTTATATACTTTTTCAAATTCGCTGCCGATGCATCGCTCAACTCCCCGCTTCTTTCTACATACATCGCGGAAAATTTACAGTGATATGCCTCGCTCATTCTGGCAGCCACGCGGATATTTTTTTCCGACGACGGCGACGGGCTGATCAAAACCAGAACTTTTGTCTTTAATTCGCCGTGATAAGATTTTTTTTCGATCCGATCCGCCCCGCGGCGCAAAAACAATTCCCGCAGCGACGATAAATTATCGGCATGAAAAAAATTTTCTAAAGCGACCTGTGCCCGATTCTTGTTATAAATTTTGCCTTGCCGCATACGTTCGATCAAATCTTCCGGCTCAATATCGATCAAAACAACTTCATCTGCATAGTCAAAAATTTCATCGGGAACACGCTCGGATACATCCACCGAAGTAGCAGAATCCACAAGATCATGCAAACCTTCGATATGCTGAACGTTTACCGTTGTCCATACATCTATACCGTGATTGATGAGTTCTTCGACATCCAGATACCGCTTTCTGTTTTTGCTTCCTTCGGCATTCGTGTGGGCGAGTTCGTCCACTAATACGATCTGCGGCTTTCTTTCAATGGCGGCATCTACGTCGAACTCTTTCAACGTTATGCCCTTATATGAAACGACTTTGAGCGGAAGGACTTCCAGTCCTTCCGCCATTGCCGTCGTTTCCGGACGATCATGCGGTTCCAGATAACCGATGATAACATCCGCGCCTTGTTTTTTGATTTCCTGCGCCGCTTTCAGCATGGCATATGTTTTTCCGACACCCGCCGAATAGCCGAAAAAGATTTTGAGTTTTCCTTTTTCCATATCAGATCAACCCATCCAAAGCAAGGTTTACCAACAATACGGTCACGCGCTCCCGCCCGAAAATCCACAAGAATCTGCCTTCGGTATATTTATCGATTATACTGCGAATAAAATCTTCTGTATAATCCGACAGAGACTCTCCTTCTTTCAGCGGATAATTTTCGGCGGTTTCCCCGTCTTTCAACTGAATCGGCTGAACGTTTCCGTCTGCATTTGTCAAAAGTTTCCAGCCTGCGGCTTTTCTTCCTGCAATAATTGCATTTATTTGAAAATACGCGGTAGCAGGAGAAATATGCGGATCGACGCCGCTGCCGCTTGAAGTCAATAATTCATCAGGGATTGCGCTTTCATCCGTATACCCGACAGCCGCAAGTTTTTCTTTTCTTTCAGCAATGCGTTCTTGAACAAGTTTCTCAAATTCATCGCTTTCCGGGGAAAGGTTTGATGGTGCTCCGGTATTCACTCTGCCAAACATATATTCGGCGCTCTCGTAACTCTGACCGATCAATTCACTTCCATAAATCTTTTGCGTTCCGTCCGGCATTGTAACGACGATTTGTGAACCGTTTGCCTCATAAGGAAATACAGTCTGCCCTACAATAGTTACGCTGATAGGATAAATTATCCCGCAGATCAATGTGAATACTAGCAGACAAACAAGCGCGGCTCGTACCATAGTAAACTTTTTCTTTTTTGCCGGTACTTCAGAATTTTTTGCAGCTTGATCGAGCTCTTCTATCATATTTGCTTCTTTTTCTATTTTGTTTTGCATACGAACCTCCTTAAATAACGCCACAAACCGTTAACAATAAATCAAAAAGTTTTATAAAAATAAACGGCGCTATTACTCCTCCGAGTCCATAAATCAGTAGGTTGTTTTTCAGCATTTTTCCCGCAGGTCTTTCTTTATATTTGACACCTTTCAATGAGAGAGGTATTAACGCGACAATGATCAATGCGTTATAAATAACCGAAGAAAGAATTGCTGTCGTCGGGCTTGTCAGGTGCATAAAGTTCAATGCTTCCAGCCCCGGATAAATGCCCGCAAACAAGATCGGAATAATCGCAAAGTACTTCGCGATATCGTTTGCGATGCTGAACGTCGTCAACGCGCCGCGCGTCATCAAAAGTTGTTTTCCGATGCGCACCACTTCGATGAGTTTGGTCGGGCTGGAATCCAGATCGACCATGTTGCCCGCCTCTTTCGCCGCCTGCGTTCCCGAGTTCATCGCAACTGCGACATCTGCTTGCGCAAGGGCGGGTGCGTCATTGGTACCGTCGCCCGTCATTGCAACCAGGTGTCCTTCCGCCTGCAATTTTTTGATCAGAGCAAGTTTGGTTTCGGGCGTTGCCTCGGCGACAAAATCATCCACCCCC
>ERZ779643.786-NODE-786-length-24718-cov-2.539026_pt1 | contig 24718 bp, 18 predicted proteins | sample MGYA00511564_ERZ779643 | MGnify/ENA primary metagenome ERZ779643 (study PRJEB29588, sample SAMEA2147114) | human gut metagenome | biome: human gut; feature: human-associated habitat; material: faeces | place: Denmark | collected 2008/2010 ... | reverse complement strand
ATATATACTTCTTACAAAATCGATTACACAACCGATTGCCTAATGCACGGTAACCATCGTCGCTCCGAAACCATATTCCCGGAACGAGGCATCTTGACAAGAGCAGTTCTTGTACTTGTCGCGAATTTCTTTCAAGAGAGCATTGCGTAATACGCCTTCACCCTTGCCGTGAATGAAAACGATTTTACGCCCCTTTGTATGGCGATATTGATCGAGGGTCTCTCTGACTTTCCCCAACTGGTAGTCGAGTATTTCGGAATTGGTAAGCCCCGCTGTCGTATCAAGAAGCGCGGAGGCGTGGAGATCTACCTCCACAATAGCCGTTTTTTCGGCATGTTTGACAACCGGTTTACGAAGGGGCATATCGGCACTCTTTTTCATCTTCATGGCTTTTTCGAGATCAGAAGCATCGAACACCACAGGACGCACAGGCATATCGTTCTTCACGATATCGAGCGTCCACGAAGGCTCATCGAAATAGAGACTCTCGCGGAACGTGTGCAACTTGTAAAATTTGGTGGTATCCAAACGATACTCCACAGCGACAGGACTTTTCAACGAGAAATGTTTATCCTTTTTGAAAGCGATGTACTGAATACAGATACGTTCGAGCGAATTGACATCTTCCTGTCCGAACTCTTCGAGCATAACTTGTATATTCGGCTCTACCATACCGGCATAACGGGTACGCCACCCCTCATCGTCCCGGCTGAGGTACGAGAAATAGAGATAGTAATTACTGTCATTTACCAAATAACAGGAAAAGCGGGTCGTATTGAGATGTTTGCTTTCGTCGGGGATATAGGCAAGAGCTATATTCAACTTTTCTCCTTCGGGTCGTTCCTCCACAGCGAACAAATCTTCATCGTCTTCCTCGGGAGCGTATGCCTTTTCTACCGAAGGAACCGTCACGACTTTCGAGGCTGGAACAGAAGCGGCTTTTTTCACAGGTTCCGCCGGTTCCACAACGACGCACTCCCGTGCCAATACGGGAGTCTCAAACCCGTCCTCATCGACATAAGCTATATCTTTCGCTATTCTTACCACGACTCCGCCCCCAACAGCATTGAGGTAACGGACTCTATCGCCAACTTTTACCATAATTTCATCATTTTAATATCGACCGCACCGCTGTACCGACATGCGATTTCGCTGTGGCAAACCGTGCTATATTCGGCAAAGTTGCTTATTTTTGCACGATATTCAAAACAGATTATGCAAAAAACTCAGAATATTCGTATCGAAGATTTCAATTATCCGCTACCCGACGAACGTATCGCTAAATTTCCTCTGTCCAAGCGAGACGACTCGAAATTGCTGGTTTACCGAAAAGGAGAAATCGAGGAACACCGATTTCACGAACTACCGAAGGTATTGCCGGCGGATAGTCTGCTGGTATTCAACAATACCCGGGTGATACAAGCCCGCTTGCATTTCAGAAAAGAGACGGGTGCGCTCATCGAGGTGTTCTGCCTCGAACCACTCGAACCGCACGAATATTCCCTCTCGTTCCAATCGACCGGCTCGTGCTCGTGGCTGTGCCTCGTGGGAAACCTGAAAAAATGGAAAAACGGCGTGCTGACCCAATCGGTGAACATCGATGGTAAAACCGTAAACTTCCGTGCCGAACGAGGATTGCCGCACGGTAATGCGCACGAGGTGCATTTTTCGTGGGACGACTCCGATGTAACCTTCGCCACACTGCTCGACCATGCGGGAGAATTGCCCATTCCCCCCTATCTGAACCGGGAAACGGAAGAGAGCGACAAAACGACCTACCAAACCGTTTATTCGAAAATAGAGGGTTCGGTGGCCGCACCGACCGCCGGACTACATTTTACTCCGGAAGTACTGAACAAACTGAAAGAAAAGAACATACCCACTCTCGAACTGACTTTACACGTGGGAGCCGGTACATTCAAACCGGTAAAAAGCGAAACTCTCGAAGGGCACGAGATGCACACCGAATATATCTCGGTGAGCCGCAACCTCATCGATGAGCTGAGCCGTACCGACCGCCGGGTGATCGCTGTGGGAACCACTTCGGTACGAACGCTCGAAAGCCTCTACTACATCGGGAAAATGTTGGAACATAACCCGAACATTTTACCGGACTCTCTCTCCGTGGGGCAATGGCAACCATACGACGGAAGTGAAGAAATAGACTCGCGACAATCGCTCCGCAACATCGTCGAATATCTCGACCGCCGGAATATGGACCGATTGGTAACTGCCACCCAGATTATCATTGCGCCGGGATACCGCTATCACATCGTGCAGGGAATGATCACCAATTTCCATCAACCTCAGAGCACTTTACTACTGTTAGTCTCGGCATTCGTAAACGGACGATGGAGAGAAATATACGACTATGCACTGAGTCACGATTTCAGGTTTCTCAGCTACGGAGACAGTTCGCTATTACTGCCATAAGCCAGTTCCATAGAGTGCAAACACAATAAAACGGGGGAAAAAACGTATCTATAATAGATCGGTACAGGATAAAAACGGACGAAAGGCCGTCCGCTTATCGTCGGTTGTATTCAATAAGATACATGAAAATAAAAACGGTACTTTGGGGATTGGCGACAGCCGCATTGCTGGTGTCATGTTCGGGGGCGAAACTAAGTGTCGCCAACGAACAGTATGCCCGGGGTGAATTTTATGATGCCGCCCAGACTTACCGTAAAGTATACAGCAAGACGAATCCCCGTAAAGAGCGGAAACTGCGAGGAGAAATCGCCTTCAAAATGGCCGAGTGTTACCGCCGCATCAACATGGCTCCGCGAAGTTCTGCCGCCTACCAGAATGCAATCCGATACGACTACCCCGACAGCATGGCTCTGTTTTATTTAGCCCGCAGCCAACAGTACGAAGGGAAATACAAAGAAGCTATCAAGAATTACCAAGCCTATTTGGAAACGAATCCGCAAAGCAGTCTCGCCAAAAACGGAATACGGGGTTGCAACTTAGCCCAGCAATGGAAGAAAACGCCTACACGGTATGTCGTAAAAAAAGCGACCATGTTCAACTCTCGACGGAGCGATTTCGCACCGATGTTTTTAGGAGAAGATTTCGACCAAGTTTATTTCTCCTCGTCTACCGAAAAGGCATTGGGCAAGAATAAAAGCGGTATCACCGGAACCAAAAACTGCGATCTATTTTTCTCTAAAAAAAACGAGCGGGGAGCTTGGCAAAAGCCCGAACCCATAGAGGGTGACGTAAACACAGAAGACGACGAGGGTGTAATCAGTTTCAGTCCCGACGGTACGACCATGTATCTGACCAAAGCTCGTCGCGAGCCTAACGCCGACACATCGGTAGAAATCTATACTTCCACCCGCACCGGCGCACAATGGAGCGCCCCGCAAAAATACGAAATAACGGCCGACACCCTATCGGCATTCGGCCACCCGGCGGTATCACCCGATGGAGAATTCCTTTATTTCGTGTCGGACATGCCGGGCGGTTATGGAGGGAAGGACATCTGGCGTATATCGTTAACCGAGAAAGAGGGTACTCTCGAAAATTTAGGTGTACAAATCAATACACCGGGCGACGAAATGTTCCCCTATATCCGGTCGAACGGCGACCTTTATTTTTCATCGGACGGTCACCCCGGTATGGGAGGACTGGATATTTTCAAAGCGAGAATGAACGACTCGGGCTTCTGGCAAATCGAGAATATGAAGGCTCCCATCAATTCGCAGGCCGACGATTTCGGCATTACTTTCGGGGAAGAAGAAAGCGGATTTTTTTCATCGAACCGCGGAGACGGACGCGGATATGACAACATATACAGTTTCGAGCTTCCGTCGATAAGCGTATGGATAAGCGGCACAGTCATCGACAAGGACGATGAACCCGTGCCCGATGCAATTATCCGTATCGTGGGTAACGACGGATCGAACCAAAAAGAATTTGCCCGAAAAGACGGCAGTTTCCGCTTCAAACTCGACCGGGGAGTGCACTATGTCATGCTGGCCAGCTGCCGAGGCTATCTGAATTCAAAACAAGAATTTATCTCGGACAACGAAGAGGCCGATGCCGAATACGGTGTTAACTTCGTACTGGCATCTATCAGTAAACCTATTCTCATCGAAAACATATTTTATGACTTCGACCGAGCGACTTTACGTCCCGAATCGGAAACTTCGCTAAACGAATTGGTAAAGATGTTGAACGACAATCCCAACGTATCTATCGAATTGGGTGCACACACCGATTTAAAAGGGTCGGAGCAGTACAATTTGCGATTGTCGGACCGCCGTGCCCGCTCGGTAGTAGACTACCTTATCAAATCGGGCATTAATCCCGACCGTCTGCAACCGAAAGGCTATGGGGAAAGCCGTCCCAAAGTCATCACTAAAAAACTCGCCACACAATATCCGCAATTTAAAGAAGGCGATGTACTCGATGAAAAATATATCAACGGGCTCTCTCCCGAAGATCAAGAAATAGCCAACCAGATAAACCGGCGTACTGAGTTTCAAGTCCTCTCTATTACGTGGAACTTATATTAGAAGCTGTTTTAAATTTATTGAGAAATAATATTATCATTGCAAGCAGGTATGTTCCGGCCATATTGAGCCCCTGTCTCGCATCTTGAATCCCTTGATTTTTGTCAATAGCCCGCTATTGACTGCATATCTCGGACTCCAATCTGCTTCAACATAGGTCTCAATCTGTCTCGGAATAAATTTAAAACAGCTTCTTAATTTCACAGTCCTCTTTAAGTTCAGCAGAAAATCCGTGGGGTAAACCATGTATTTTAGCGATGAATGTGCTTGTCGACAAATACATTCCGGTCTCTTCGGCAAGAGGTTGAAAAAACAATCAAATAGATTTTCGATAAAATGTAACCCCTCCGTCTCTTCGTGACACCTCCCCTATATTTTGCGCTGCAAAACACCCCGTAATACTACGGAACACGGCAGGAGAGGAGGTTTAAATATCTTCGATAATGAGAACTGAAATACCTCGTAATGCTACGAGAAACGGCAAGAAAAGAGTATAGAAACCATTCAAAAACACTGCTATACTGTTTTAACCCCTCCGTCACTTCCGTGACACCTCCCCTATATTTTGCGTTGCAAAACACAGGGGAGGAAGATAATACTTTCCTGTGTATCGTGTTTGTTTTTCTCCCCCTATTGCTGGGCGACACCCCGTAATGCCACGGGACACGGCAGGGGGTGGAGTTTCATACTTTTGTTCTACTATTGTGTTTAACCCCCTCGTCCTGCGGACACTCCCCCTATATTCCCTAATGGAAACACCCCGTAATGCCACGGGACGCGGCAGGGGGAGAGAGGTGTTAGCTGCATAAAAATCACTTCTGAATTTCTACCGAGCCAAAATTTTTCTTGCCTTACAAGTCGCTCAACCCATCGGACAGGGTGAGGGAATAGTCCGATTCTTTTCCAATAAAACCGGGGCTGTCTGATGGAATAAAATCAGGCAGCCCCGTGTAGTGAAATTTTATGTTCCCCGTGATTAGATCGAGAGTTTTCTCAACGTGTTGAGCAATTCGCGATCTATGGGTTTGTCGTTTTTGATAGCTTTATTGAAAGGAATATATTCGATTTCGTTGTTGCGGATACCGATCATGACATTGCGTTGATCTTCGAGCAGGGCATCGATGGCGGCCGAACCCATGCGGCTGGCCAGAATGCGGTCGTGCGCCGTGGGTGAACCTCCCCGTTGAATGTGCCCCAGAATAGTTACGCGGACATCGTATTGCGGGTACTCTTTCTGTACCCGTTCTGCCAAGTGCATGGCTCCACCGGTGATGGGGCTTTCGGCTACCAACACGATACTGCTGTTTTTCGATTTGCGGAATCCGTTCTTGATGAGTTCTTCGAGTTGGTCCACTTCGGTCGAAATCTCCGGAATAATAGCTGCTTCGGCTCCCGTAGCGATGGCTCCGTTCAAAGCGAGGAATCCGGCATCGCGACCCATGACTTCGATAAAGAAAAGTCTTTCGTGGGACGTTGCGGTATCGCGTATTTTATCGACGGCATCCATAATGGTGTTCAGCGCCGTATCGTATCCGATCGTGGTGTCGGTTCCATAGAGATCGTTGTCTATCGTTCCCGGCAATCCTACGATGGGATAGTTGTATTCGGTGGCGAAAATGCGCGCACCGGTCAATGTTCCGTCTCCTCCGATTACGACAAGGGCATCTATGCCTTCTTTGACGAGTGTGTCGTGAGCGACTTTTCGTCCTTCGGGCGTTTTGAATTCCTGACAGCGGGCTGTCTTCAATATCGTACCTCCCAACTGTATAATGTTACTTACGTTTTGCGTTTTGAAAGGGGTTATTTCTCCCGTAATCAAACCTTTATAACCTCGATAAATACCTTTTACCTCGAATCCGTTGTAGATGGCTGCACGAGTTACCGCGCGAATGGCCGCATTCATTCCGGGAGCATCGCCACCGGAAGTTAAAATACCTACACATTTAATTTGCGACATAACCTATATTGTTTAATTGGTAGCAAAGATAGTGAAAGGTGAATGTAGAAAAAAGAGCTTGCGCTAATTTTATGCTGCACCTCCCCCTATTTTTGCTTTTTGGGCAAATATAGAAATTAAAAGTCAAATACCGGTACAGTAGAGATGACGATATTGTGAAGAAATGTTTTCGTAATACCGCCTCTTTTCTGTTTTTTAGGGTCGAATGAACGATAATTTCTTGTCTTCTTCTGCAAATAGAATGGCCGTGTTTACCAGAGCCAGATGGGAATAGGCTTGGGGGAAATTCCCTAATTGTTCTTTGGTGTCGAAGTCCAAATCTTCGCTGAACAGACCCAAGTGATTGGAGCATTTTAGTATTTCGTCGAACAGGCAGCGGGCCTCTTCTTTTTCTCCTATGACGAAAAGAGCCCTCACGAGCCAAAAGGTGCATATCGTGAATGCCGAGGAGGGCAGTCCGAAGTCGTCTTTGCTGTTGTATCGGTACATCAAGCCTTTGTGTAACAACGCTTTTTTTATGGCTTTCACTGTTTGGTGATAACGAATGTCGTTCGCTTCGATGAAGCCGTAGGGCTCCATGAGGAGCAGGGAGGAATCTAAGGCTGTGTTTTCGTAGGTCTGGGAAAAACTGTGGATTTTTTCTTTCCAGCCGTGAGTCATCACATCGGTTTTTATCTTGTCGGCTTCTTTCTGCCAGCGTTCGATATATTTGTATTTTTTTAGCATATTGGCGATTTTCGTTCCCCGATCCAAAGCGACCCAGCACATTACTTTCGATGAGACGAAATGCTGGCTTTCCCCTCTGATTTCCCAGATTCCTTTGTCCGGTTCTCTCCATTCCTCTTCGACTGTGGCGAGAATGCTCTTCACCATTTCCCACATGTCTTCTATCTCGTCTAACGTCCCCGGCATGAGTCGATAGTATTGGTAGATCAAGTCCATGAGATAACCGAACGAGTCGTTTTGCCTTTGGTGATAGGCATCGTTTCCTATTCTCACCGGTTTGGAGTTTTTATATCCGTCGAGGTGGTCCAGAATGATTTCTTTTAATTGCCTTTCTCCGCGAATGCCATACATGATTTGAAAAGACTCGTGCTTGGCGACGAAGGTGGATTGAATGAATTTCATAAATCTGCGAGCCGCTCCTGCATGCCCGATTTGGAAGAGGGTCTCGATGGACATGGATGCATCTCTCAACCAACAAAAACGATAATCCCAGTTGCGGACGTCGCCGACGGTTTCGGGCAGGCTCGTAGTGAGTGCCGCCAATACGGCTCCGTTGTAATAAGACATTAACTTCAATACTAACAGACTTCGTTCTATAACGTCGTTGTAGAGCGAGTATTTTTTAGTCCGGTTCGTCCAGTTGAGCCAATAGACCAGTGTGCGGCAATATTCGAGCTTTTCCCGTTCAATGTCTATCGGAATCACCTTTTCGTTGTATGACAGCAGGAAAAATTCATCTCGTTGGAGCGTGATTTCCTTTTTTTGTTCGATGTCTTGTAAAGACAGGGAAGAGTATAGGTATTGTCGGTCTTTGTTCTCGGACGAACAATAAGTTTCGATGTATTCGTCGGTAATGTTGTGTATGACTTTTCCCCGTGCATAATCGGGAGCCGGATTGTAATTTACTTTAAACCGGGGTGTCCCTTTTATCCAACGGATATAACGATATATTTCTGCGGGCAGATAGTGCTCTTTTTCATAGGAACGGTAGCACGGCATGAAGTCGAGCACGACAAATTCTCCTTCGTCGGAAGAGAAATGGGTGGATAGTATATTGGTATGAGGTACATAAGATTGCGAGATGTGATATTCGTTCGACACTTCGAATCCGAAACAACCGCCTTTGTCCCTATCGAGCAGTGCCGCGAAGATAGAGGGCGAATCGAAGTCGGGGAAACACAACCATTCGATATTCCCTTTTTCCGATATGAGCGCTGCCGTCCGGCAGTTTCCAATTACACCATAGTTGAGGTTATTCATCGGTTTTATTTTAAGTTTAATAGTTCTTTAAAGAAATGTAATGCGGAGTTCAATCCTTTTCGGACTTTATCGTTGGTCGATGACTCACCCGAAATATTTACCAATGTTTGCAACAGAGGAAGGACTTGTTCCTGCGATGGCAAGTTGTATCTGGCGGTTTCGGAGACGTAGCCCACTTTTATGGTTGCCGCATTTTTGGGCAGGGCCTTGAACATATCTTCGTCGGTGGTGTCGTCGCCGATAGCCAAAATGAAATCGTAATATTCTTTTTTGAGCTGGCGGGAAACTTCCGAGCCTTTGTTGTAATCGGGCGATTTTATTTCGATCACTTTGTCTCCCTGAATGATTTGCAATTTCTGTTGTATACAGATAGAAACAAGTTCGTTGGCTAATTGTTGGGCTCGCAAAGTTCCCAGCCAAGCATCGCTTTCCCGATAGTGCCATGCGATGGCGGTTTCTTTGACTTCCAGACGCGAACGGGGTGTTTTCGCTACGAATAGTTTGAGGATAGATAACAAACCTGCGCTCCATACCGGTTTATTGATGTTTTTGTGCCATAGCCCGTTTTCCCGATAGAATGCTCCATGCTCCGCAGCTATCGAGACCGGAAGGTTTCCCAGCCATTTTTCCAATGTGAAGTGATCGCGTCCGCTATTGATAACGATGTGGTTGTCGGAGTCTTCACAAAGTTTTTGTAGCGTTTCTATGAGTTCGGGCGTCGGCTCGGCATCTTCGGGGCGGGGTTTGAGAGCCGCCAATGTTCCGTCGTAGTCCAAAAGAATGAGCCGTTTTTTCGCTCTATTGTACTCTTGTTTGATAGTGCCTATCGTGTTTGCTGTAATCTGTTTTTTGCGGAAGGAGATATTCTTGCGGCAAATATCGTTCCACTCGTCGGTAAAGTCGGCAGCCCATTTGTCGACGGTTTGGGTCGAGATGATTTTCTGCATGTTTTGCAGCCGTCGCAACTGTTCCTCTACGGGCATTTCCAATGCTTGACAAATTGCCCGTTCGATTTGTCCCGTGTCATTGGGATTGATTAACAGAGCGTCGGTCAATTCGACGGCTGCTCCTGCCATTTCGCTAAGAATCAATACTCCGGGATTTTCGCTTTTGGCGGCTACATATTCTTTGGCTACCAAGTTCATTCCGTCCCGGAGGGGTGTCACAAGCGCTATGTCGGCCATGTGGTACATGGCTGTCAGTTCCTCGAAAGAAAATCCGTGATAGAAATAATATACCGGAGTCCAATCCATCGTGGAATATGCCCCGTTGATGGAGCCTATTTCTTCGTCTATTTTGGTCTTTAATTGGGCGTAACTGCCTACGTGGTCGCGCGAGGGGACTATGATCATAGCCAAAGCGACCTTGCCATGATATTCGGGGTGATGTTCGAGGAAGGCGGCGAAGCCTCGCAGTCTGTGCAGGATTCCTTTACTGTAATCGAGGCGGTCCACGGAGAGAATCAACTTGTGATCTCCGAACAGTTTTCTCGTGCGGTCGACCGCTTGACGGACTTCCGGTTGTGTAGAAGCATTGTGGTACAGGTCGTAATTAATCCCCATAGGAAGGGCATCTATTCGTACGACCCGATTGCCTAACTGTATCTCGTCCAATTTGAAATTCATGCGCAGCACACGTTCTACCGCACTGATAAAGTGTCGCATGTAGTCGTGAGTGTGAAAAGCTATAAAATCGGCTCCTAACAGACCTTTGAGAATCTCGGCCCGTTCGGGCAATATGCGGAAGAGTTCATAGGACGGGAAAGGTATGTGATGAAAATAGCCTATGCACAAGTCGGGAACGGCTTCTCGAAGCATACCGGGCAATAACATCAGTTGATAATCCTGTACCCACACTTTATCTTCGGGGCCTATCAGCCGGCAGATGGTTTCACAGAATCGCTTGTTTACTTCTTGGTAGGCTTGCCAGAAAGTGTCCTTATACAATGTATAGGCAAAGAAATAGTGGCACAGCGGCCAGATGGTACTGTTGCTGTAACCTTCGTAATAATTTTTTATCTGGGTGTCGGACAGGAATACGGGGTGAAAGTTTAGTTCTTCCAATTTTTCCCCGATCGCTTGTTTGTCGCTATCATTATCCACACAAATTCCCGGCCACCCGATCCAATGCTTTTCGTAAGCAGTTTGAAGAGAATCGAGCCCCGTTGCCAGCCCGCCTTCGCTTCGGGTGAATGAAAACGTTCCGTTTTTTTCGCTTACCTTGACCGGCAGTCTGTTTGATATGATGTAGAGTTTCATATCTCTTGCACGACAAATGGCAGACCATTTTTGTGGGGATATGATTAAATTGTTGATTATTATGGTGATAGTCGGTTTTTCGGAGCGCAAATGCCTTTCATTTTGATAAACTATTTACCGAAATGAAAGGTAAGGGTAGAATCTATTTTTGTGTAGAGTATCGAAGTAAACTTATCCGGGCTGAGCCGGATTATGCTTGCTTTTGGGTATTCACAGAAATACGGTCGGTCATCGGGTGGCGGTAGAGCCGGTCGTTTCCAATAACCGGGTTATGTATTCTTGGACTTCGGTCATGAGCCAGCGGGGGGTGGAGGTAGCTCCGCAGATACCTATGCTCTCTTTTCCTTCGAGCCATGTGGGGTCTATTTCACTGATGTCGGAAACGAGTCGGGATTGGGGATTGACTTGCAGGCATTCTCCGAAAAGCACCCGTCCGTTGGAGCTCTTTTTCCCGCAAACGAACAGGATAAGGTCGTGTCGGCGGGCAAACTCCCTGATATTGGGAATGCGGTTGGCGACTTGCCGACAGATGGTGTCGAACGATTCGAATTGTCCGTCGGGTTTCAGCTGTTTTATCTCGTCGACGATGTGGCGGAAGCCTTCTACCGACTTGGTTGTCTGGGAATAGAGCAACAGTTTTTTGCGGAGGTCTATCTTATCGAGGTCTTTGTCTCCCTCGATGACGACGGCTTTGTCCCACCAGTCCGTTGACTTCGGCGTGTCCGGTTTTGCCGTAGATAACGATTTGCGCTTCTCCGGGAGGGTTGGAATCGTATGCGGTTTTGATTTTACGTTGCAGTTGCAACACGACGGGGCAGGTGGCATCGATGATTTCTATGTTGTTCTCGGCGGCGATTCGGTAGGTTTCGGGAGGTTCACCGTGGGCTCGCAGCAATACTTTCACGTCGTGCAACTGTTTGAGTTGCTCGTGGTCTATGGTGATGAGCCCTTTGGCTTTGAGTCGTTCCACCTCGTTGCTGTTGTGTACGATGTCGCCGAGGCAGTAGAGTCGTCCGGTGCGGTCGAGTTCTTCTTCCGCCTTGCGGATAGCCGTGACTACACCGAAGCAGAAACCCGAATGTTCGTCTATTTCTATGCGTGCCATAACCTGTCTCCTTTCTACCTTTGCGGGTGGTTTATCGAAGTTTTTCGACGGTTTCTTTGTACCGGGTCATGAGCCATGCGTCCTGCTCGGCGATTGTCATGTGGGAATTGTCGAGCTCTATGGCATCGTCGGCTTTGCGCAAAGGACTTTCTTTACGGGTCTGGTCGATGTGGTCGCGTTTGTTGATGTTGGCGACCACTTCGTCGAAATCGACATCGACACCTTTCGCCCTCAGTTCGTCGACGCGTCGTTGTGCCCGAGTCTCCGCCGAGGCCGTGACGAATATTTTCAGTTCGGCATGAGGGAATACAGTCGTGCCTATATCGCGCCCGTCCATGACGATGCCTTTCCGTTCGCCCATTTTTTGCTGTGCGGCAACCATAGCCGTGCGCACGAAAGGTATGGCACTAACGGGGCTTACCTTGTCGGATACTCGCATGGAGCGAATTTCACACTCTACGTCGATTCCGTTTAGGAATGTGTGTGTCATACCCGTTTCGGGATCGGGGCGGAAATCGATTTGAATGTCGTCCATGAGGGACCTCAGCGTATCGGTATCGACCGTGTCGCCGTCGATGAGACCGTGGTCGAGGCAGTAGAGGGTGACGGCGCGGTACATTGCGCCACTGTCGATATAAATGTAGCCTATGTTCCGGGCAAGAGCTTTCGCCATCGTACTTTTCCCACACGACGAGAAGCCGTCGACGGCGATGATTATCCGAGGTTCAGGTTTATTCATAAGCATTTATTTTTTGAATTCGAAAAGATTGGTCGAGAGGTTGACCATGAGCGTGGTCGCTCCCGTGTGTTGTTGTGCGAGGGCGACACCTATGCCGAACATGCGGACTTTGATTCCGCCGCCTATGCTAAATCCGGAGAGAAAGTTACGGTGAGCGGTGCGCATGTCGGTGCGGGTTTTGTAGTTGTACCCCACTCCTATGTAAATGCGGTCGGTGGGCAGGAACTCCACGCCGAAAATGAGGTGGCGGAAAAGGTTGTCCACGAATCCGCTTTTTTCAACGATTTCGTCGCCCCCGGTGTAAGAGCTGCTTTCGATGGCGGGGTAGGGAAGTTTCCACCTTGTGAGGTTACGAGCGGTGACCGATACCCGTATGGGCGCATGTTCGAGGCTTTGCGTATAGCCTATCTGCAAATCGAACGGCATGCGTTCGAATGTGTCGTTGTAACGTTTGATTTGTCCACCCAGATTGCGTGCTACCAGCGAGAGCGAGAGGTCGTTGTCTGCGTTGTAGTAGTTGAGGCCGAGATCGACGGCAAGCGCCCAAGAGGTGTATTGTTCGTAGGAGGAGTAGATGACTTTGGCATTGACTCCACCCCGCAAGGTCGTGGTGATGTCGTGGGCGTAGATACCGTTGAAGACGATGTCTTTGGGTGAAAATTCACCGGTGATCACGCCGGTTTCGTCGGCACTTTTCATTTTGCCGTACCCGTAGTATTGTATGCCGGCCGCCCATGCTCCCCGTTCTCCGGCCGCCTTTCCGAAAGTGGCTCCTGCCAGATTGATTCCCCCGACGTATTTCATGTAGTTCAGCCCGAGTTGTAAATCCGATTCGGGTCCCATCAGAGCCGGGTTTTGATTGACGAGGTTTATATCTTCGTCGATGACGGATATATTGGTTCCTCCCAACGTATAGGCGTGGGTAGAGGTGGGGATATTGAGAAAGTCGAACGAGCTTTTCCCCTCTTGTCCCCTCCCGGCGAAGCATGTAGTGACAGTCGCCAGAAGAACCGTTATATATCGAAATGTATGTGTCATAATTGTTTTCGGGTTTCAAAGATAGCCAAAATTCCCGGTCGGCAGAAAGTCGCGTGATTGAATTTTGCTTTCGGCAGAATGGTTCCCGATGATTTATTAACGGGAAAAAGGGCAATAAAGTATGTGGCGGAACGAGTTTGTATCGGAACTTTATTCGTATTATATTGTGAGTTATGTTTGCTCGGCTCGATGGAAATCGTTAATTTTGAACTCTGTTCTATGTAAAACATAAAAATTTTCAAGTAGTTTATGGAAAAACTGCAAAGATATTTCGATGCGATAGAAGCTGAACTTTCGAAGATAGAATATGCCGCCGAACCCGATGGATTGTATGCTCCCGTGCGTTATGAGTTGTCGTTGGGCGGTAAGCGCGTGAGGCCGTTGTTGACGTTGCTTGCTTGCGAGATGTTTGCGGGCGATTATCGTCGGGCATTGAATGCGGCGGTGGGGTTGGAAGTGTTTCACAACTTTACGCTGTTGCATGACGATGTGATGGACAAAGCCGACGTGCGCCGGGGTAAACCCACGGTGCATAAGGTGTGGGACGAGAATACGGCCATACTTTCGGGCGATGCTATGGAGATCATCGCTTTCCGTTATATCGCCCGCACAGAGGCTCCGCACACGGGGGCTGTCGTCGAGTTGTTCCTGAAAACGGCTCTTGAAATTTGCGAGGGTCAGCAATACGATATGGAATTCGAGCGTCGGGACGATGTGACCGAGGCGGAATATATCGAGATGATTCGCTTGAAAACAGCCGTGCTATTGGGGGGAGCGTTGAAGATAGGGGCGATTATAGGCGGAGCGAGCGAGACGGATGCGGATTGTATCTACCGTTTCGGCGAGTCTTTGGGACTGGCGTTCCAGTTGCAGGACGATTGGTTGGACGTGTATGGCGACCCTGCCCGTTTCGGGAAAAAGATAGGAGGCGATATTCTGAATAACAAGAAAACGTATATGCTCATCAATGCCCGGCAACGGGTCGAAGGGAAAGATGCCGAGGAGTTGTCCCGCTGGTTGAGCGCAGCCGAATACGATCCTTCCGAGAAGATCGCTGCTGTGACGGCGTTGTACGACCGTGTCGGTGCAGGCGATTTGTGTCTGCGGCAGGTCGACGAATACAGTCGTCGGGCGATAGAGGCTTTGCGGCAAATCGGAGTGGACGAAGCGGCAAAGCAGCCCTTATACGATTTGGCGAATTCATTGATAAAACGAGATCACTAAAATTTTTCAGAAACAATGCCTTACCGCCGGTTACCGAATACAGACAAAGCCCGCCTTGCCGCTCTCGAAAAAGCGGTGGCGATGGAGCACGAGTGCGATGTGGACAAGCAGGCGGCTTCGTATAAAACGCTGAACGAGGCCCGCGTTCTTTTGAGACGTTTCAAAAGTGCCGTTGAGCAGTTCCAGTATTGCTATACGGCTCAGGCCGAGGCCAACCGACAATATCAGTCGCATTTGAAGACGGCCCGGTTGTACATCTCGCATTTCATACAGGTGCTTAATTTGGCGGTGTTGCGTAACGAGGTGCGTAAGGAACACAAGTTGTTTTACGGGCTCGACCCCGAAGATTTTGCCGTGCCCGAGCTGACCGGCGAGAAGCACATTCTCGTTTGGGGAGAACGTCTCATCGAGGGGGAACGCGAACGGGTGTCGCATGGAGGCGCGCCTATTTATAACCCTACGATCGCGAAAGTGACCGTGCATTACGATATTTTCAAGGAAGCCTATCGGGAGCAACAGAATTATAAACTGAATACGACTCGTTCCCAGTCGGGATTGGATGCCTTGCGCGAGGAGGCGGACCGGATTATCTTGGATTTGTGGAATCAGGTGGAAACGTATTACGCCGACCTCCCTGCCGAAATCCGTTTGAACCGTTGCCGGGCTTACGGCGTAGTATATTATTATCGCAGTGGAGAAAAGCGACCCGAAGATGATTGATACTCACACGCATATTTATCTGGAAGAGTTTGACGAAGACCGTGTCGAGGTGGTGCGCCGCGCCCGTGAAGCGGGAGTCGAACGAGTGATATTGCCCAATGTCGATTTCGACACGGTGCAAGCCATGCATGCCACGAACGATTTGTTTCCCGGTTATTGCCGTATGGCTATGGGGCTACACCCCACGTCGGTGGAGGCCGATTATCGGGAACGACTTGGACAGGTGAGAGAGCTGCTTTTCTCCGGGGAGTATTGCGCCGTGGGTGAGATAGGGCTCGATTTGTATTGGGACAAGACCTATGCCGAGGAGCAGAAAGAGGCTTTTGTGATGCAGACGGGGTGGGCGGCAGAGTCGGGTTTGCCGGTGATTATTCATTGCCGGGAGGCATTCGACGAAATATCGGCTCTGTTGCAGTCGGGCAGAGTGCCGGCATTCCGAGGGGTGTTCCACAGTTTCACGGGGTCGGCCGAACAGGTGCGTCTGCTGAGGGGAACCGGTGACTATTATTTCGGGATAAACGGCATCGTTACTTTCAAGAACGCTCATCTCGAAGATATGGTACGAGAAGTAGGCATCGGGCGTATATTGCTCGAAACCGATGCCCCGTATTTGGCTCCCGTGCCTTATCGAGGCAAACGGAACGAACCTTCGTATTTGCCTTATATGGCGAAGCGAATAGCCGAAATTCTGGATATTACGACTGCCGAGGTGGAGGAGGCTACCACGGCCAATGTTGTGCGATTGTTCGGAGAAGGGTGATTCCCGGATAATGGGAAGAGTCGGTTTTCATGCTATGCATAGGGGGAATGTGTTTCATGGGGCTTTCCTCGAAAATAATTCCCGAATTTTGTTTGAAGAGGGTTAAAACAGTCGTTTGGAGCCGAGGCATGAAAAAAAAGGCGTGAAATATTTGGGGAAATGTAAAAAAAAGCATAAATTTACGGAGAGACACAAAATCACGATACTATGAAAAGACCCCTCCGCTTTTCAATGAGTTTGTCTATACTCTTTTTGTCGCCCATGTCGGCGATAGTGTCGGCTGCCGTCGATATTCCTTTGAGTTTGTCGTCTGAAAAGAATTATATCGTGGAGGTCGTTCTTCCCGGCGGTAGTACGTCGGCGAATATAGAGGACGGCCGGATAACTGCCGAAGGGGCTTCGCAGGCGCTTGCGACTGTGGTCTATTATGACGGGCTGGGTCGTCCCGAACAGACTGCCCGAGTGGGTTTCACGGCAACGGGCGCCGACCTGCTGTCCACAGTCGGTTACGACGAGGCCGGGAGAGAATATCGTCAAGGGCTTCCCACGCCCGTATCGGGGAACAACGGCTGTTATGTGAATACTTCTACATACGGGCAGACGGCTCAAAGTTATTATGGAGACACATATCTCTATCGGGAGACTTTGTACGAAAACTCACCGTTGAGCCGGACAGTCGGTGTGAAAAATCCCGGAGCTGTTTGGAACGCTCACCCGAAGACTGCTGCATATCGGTGCAATACGGCGGAAGAGGCCGTTCTTTTCCGAATTTCGTCCGATGGGGTACAACGAGTGGGGCGGTATATGCCGGGTGCTCTTTATGTTACTCGCGAAACCGACGAGGACGGAATTTGGCAAGAGAGTTTCACCGATAAATCGGGTCGAGTGGTTATGACCCGTCAGGGAAACGGTTATGACACTTACTACATTTATGACGACCACGGCAGGCTGTGCTACGTACTGCCCCCGATGGCTGTGGACGGAATGCATAATACCGGCAATTATCCCGACAGCCACACTCTTTTGCAACAGTATGCCTATCTCTATAAATACGACGACCGGGGGAACTGCATAGGGAAGCGTTTGCCCGGTTGTAAATCGATACAGATGATTTACGATAGGGCTAATCGGTTGGTCATGAGTCAAGACGGCAATCAACAGAGCGGAAGCCTCTGGACCATAACCAAATATGATGCCCTCTCCCGAGTGCTGTATACTTATGAGGCGAATCCGTTGCGGAGTCCACCGGACTTGTATCGGTATTGCAGGGAAAGGAGGTTTGTCGAGGAGCGTGCCGATAGTTATAATGCGTGGCCGGGTATGGGGTATTCGCTGCGGATATTGTCGCCTATTTCGCAGGAAGAAGGGCGGTTGCTCACGGTCAATTATTACGACGACTATTCTTTTTTGTACATCGAGGGGACGGCAGCCTCGCAGCTTGCCTATCGGAGTAAGGAGGGATATGGTGCGGCTTATTCCTCGGCCAAAGGTTTGCTGACCGGGACGCAGGTGTTCGACTTGACGGACAGGAGCAAATATGCGATTACCGTTTATTATTACGATGAATATGGAAATCCCGTACAGACACGCACTCGGCATGTATCGGGTGATTATGAAATGACTTATGCTCAATGCGACCTTTCGGGAAATATTCTTGAATCATACACGGAACATTTGGATTCCCGGGGGCGTTTATCGGTATCGGAGTCCGTAGAAAATACTTATGACCGCTCGGGACGCCTCACCCGCACCGATTATGCGGTTAACGACTCTTTGTCTACCGATTGGAGATATGAATACGACGAGTTGGGACGGATATCCAGCAAAAGTATCGACGGAGGACTGACGCATGCTAAATATCGGTATAATTTGCAGGGTTGGATCACTCGGATAGAAGATGTCGATTTCGTGCAGAATTTGTATTACGAAAGCCTTATGGGAAACTATGGGAAAGTTCGTTACAACGGAAATATATCGGCGATGAATTGGACATATCGCACCGATACCGACACGATTGTGAACGGCTATCGCTTCACTTATGATGCACACGACCGGCTGGCTTCGGCCTATTCGGTGACAGGCAGTGATTTTTCCAGCGGCCGTTATCATGTCGAATATGAGTATGACAAGCATGGTAATATGGTAAATTTGTATCGCGATGGGGGAAGGGGCGGAATGATAGACGAGATGAATTGGTCTTATGAAGGGAATAGGGTAGTAGAGATTACCGATATGGTGGGAGAACAGGGGCGATACGACATGAAAGAATATCGGGACTATAATCATAACGGACTCGATTATTTTTACGACTCCAACGGAAATATGACGGCCGACCTCGACCGGGATATTGTCGCCATACGATACAATTTGCTGAACCTGCCCGATACCGTGCAGTTCCGCAACGGGTCGGCTATCGTGAATTATTACACCGCCGACGGCAAGAGAACCGGCAGTAAATACCTCACACCACTGACAACGGTCGTTATCCCTGCGGGGCAGACCTTCGGCAGTACATCGGGGACTGCGGCCATGAGCAGTCATGTTACGGCACGTCGGGGTTCTTTGGAATATGCGGGAGCCGATTTCGAGAGCGATACCCTGATACGAATTCATAACGGCGACGGCTATTTGGATTGTTCGGAACAAGATTTCCGGTACTTCGTGCGGGATTATCAAGGGAATATCCGCACCGTCTACGGCAGTGCGGTAGCAAAACTAATACCGGTGGAACCTCCTTTTTCCTTGACGAACCGGGGGGCGATAGGCGGAGATAAACCACCTATTCGCCCCAAACCCATAGAGCATACCGTCACCTACCAACGGATGCAATACTATCCTTTCGGTCTTCCCTATGAAGCCCATTACCAGCCCGAAGAGCAGCCGTATAAATACGGAGGAAAGGAGTTTATAGAGCTGCACGGCTATGACAGTTACGACTTCGATGCCCGTATGTATTATCCGGCTCTCTGCCGATTCACCACTATGGATCCTCTTTGTGAAAAATATTACTCCATCTCACCTTATGCTTACTGTAATAACAATCCGGTAAAATATGTAGACCCGGACGGGGAATCGTGGCGATTGACTTATGACAGAATAGAAGGAGAGGTGATTTTTACAGGATATGAGTGGGTAGATGAAGATAAATCTTATGATGTAGACGGTAATTTATTGCAGGGTTTGTATGCGCAGGCCATATTTTTTTCAGATAACAAAACTTTTGACAAGGATAACGGCTATAATATAGGATCTTCTACTGCCACGGTTTATTTGGCAGACGGAACGACCGAGACATATGCGGCCTGTACGAATCCTTCGGGAAGCGACTATGCTACGGTTCCCGAAGGTACTTATCATGCGAAAGTAGGCAAGCATAAGGGGGCTTATACGGCTTTGCGAATGGAGGATACCGACGGTAGCGGGAGAATAGAACTGGGATACGAAAATCCGGCATATACCGATGGCCGGACATACGCAGTGGGTATTAATATACACAAGCCTGGAATAAATAATCTTACAGGAATGATTACTAAAAAAAGACCTATATCGGCAGGATGCCTGTTGGTCGACATAAATAGCTGGGACCGTTTTATAGGGCATTTTGAAGCAGAAGACCAAAAGAACAATACGGTAAGCGTCACGGTTTCGAGATCTCTATCGGAACCCGTGAACGTAAACTGGTTGCCGGCTTTTAATTTTATTCTGAATGGAACGAGAGAATCATTTTTTAGTCGTATTAAAAATAGGAAATTATGAAAAAGAGCGTGCTATTGCTGTTTTTTGCCGGTTGTGTGGCGACAGGCATTTTTGGAATCGGCCGTAAGATTCCGATGAATCGGGTGAATGATTTAGGGCAGAGGGAAGGCTATTGGAGAGATTCTGTCGGAGGAGGATTCGTATATGATCTATATTATAAAGGTGGTAAAAAAGATGGATTATACAAGCGTTTTTATCGTAATAAATTATTTCTGTTTGGGGAATACACAGCGGATAATATGTCCGGCACATGGTATATGTTTGGAGATGAAGGAGAATTACGTTGTACCATTGATTCGATAGAACTCAATAAGGACAGTATATATACGGGGTATTGCCGAATTTTCTGTAAATATAAATGTCATAGTATTGATTATTATCCAAGTGGAGCCGTTAAGAGCGAAGGATATATGGTGTGTGATGAGGATTTTATGGTTGATTTTTGGGAAATCGGGGAGTGGAAATATTACGACGAGTCCGGGAATTTGATAAAGACAAAAGACTACGGCGACCGACGGACTCCATAGGAGGAAGACATCAAGGGGTATTATGGATTTTTGTTTATAATAAAAACTCTTTTTTATACGATTAAATTTGTTCTATCGGTAAAAGATAAGCTATGAGGACACGATTAAATAAAACGCTTTGTATGATCTTGATGGTGACATTGCCTATTGTAGCGCATGCGCAGGACGAGGAATATTTAGTAAATAAGATGCCCGATATAAGTATGACGTCGCCATTGTCTTCCCAGTTCAACAGATTTGAGTTCTATCCGGTGTCCAAAGCGACAGGGGTAGTGGATATCAGCATTCCTTTATTCTCGATACCTATGCCGGACGGCGGTTCACTGCCGTTCAGTATAGCCTATCACGCATCGGGAATCAAAGTGGAGGATCCAGTGGGGATTCTCGGTTACGGGTGGAGTTTGTTGCCGGGACTGCGAGTTACACGAAAGAGTTTCGGGAAAATAGACGAAATGTGTAAACCGGAGAAAATACCGGATAATCCCTATTTGATACACCCTGATTCTGTCGCTTATTGGGCTTCACCGACAACGGATTTTGAATGGTCGTGGGGCTATGACGGCGAGCATGATATCTTTACTGTAAATACATTGAGCGGGAGTTGCAGTTTCATTATCGAGACGAAAGCCAATGGTTACAGCGTACGTCAAATTAAACAATCACCGTTGCGGATAGAGGTCATCGGGTTAAAACACAGGCCGATCGTGGGATTTAAAGTGACCGATACAAACGGGGTGGTTTATTGGTATGGTGATAGGGTGAACGAGCCTCGAAATTTTGTGGTTTGTACGATCACCGAGAATCCGTTAGATGTAGCTTATGTGTTGCGGAAAATAACTTATCCCACGGGGCAGGAGATATTGTTTCATTATAAACCGGTAACAATAAAGTCATTTGCCCGATATCACAACGCTACATTTGTTAAGGCTGAACTTAGTTTTGATTTTGAACATAAGAGTATAAGTGAATTTCAACATGTTGAAAATTATAGGATGAGTTATGACAAGGGTTTGACATCGATCGAGTTCCCTTTGGGGCGTGTGGAATTCAGTTATAATAATAACCCTTCGCGAGCTGAGATATTGAAGCAAATAAAGGTCTTGAACAAGGATGCGAAAGTTATCCGTCGGGTTGATTTTTATTCCGACCTGACAACCGATTTGTTGGGTTCGGTTTCGGTAACCGGCGATGGGACTTATCGATTCAGCTACAATACGCAGTCTTTTGAGAATGTTTATGCGCAAGACAAATTCGGATATTATACCGGGGAGGTGAATGCTGGGATAAATAATTTGTTCCCTCGGTATATTGTACAATTATTAGATAGTATCCAAAGTGTCGGTTGTGGAGATGGGCATTCCGAAGAATCAGCTATGAAAGCGAAGATATTGGAGAAAATTGTTTACCCGACAGGCGGTTATACGACTTTCGAGTACGAAATGAATCGAGCATTGAGCGTGTCGGAAATGACTGGCGATTCGACCGATATCACTTGCGGTTTACGTATCAAACGATTGAGTCAATATGATCCGAGTTCGGGTCAAGAGATAACCAAAAGTTACAAATATGGCTCCAATGAATCGGGATATGGAAGTATTATCGTGAATACATCGGACTGGGGATATGTCTCGGAAAGGACTCAGAAAGTGATCAATATAGTTGATCCTATCGAGAATCCGGAAGGATCGGGAGAGCCTTCTGTATTAGACGCTCATTGGGTAATCGTGAGTGAGAAAAATGCCAATATTACATTGTTTAACGATAATTGCATGGTGTGGTATGACGAGGTGGCGGAATATACGAGTACCGGAGGGAAAACTGTCGAACGGTATGATTATTTATACGACCAATCCAATGCATCGGGAAATAAGGCCATTTATTGGAGTGCTCTGATCGATACTCCGCATCTGATAGACCGCAAAATATACAAGGGAGATCGATTGCAGGAACACACTATTTATAAATACGCCGATAATAACCAGTATATACAGGGTATTCTGGTGAATACAAAAACTTTGTTCGTGGGTAGAACAGGTAAATGTGGGAGTGGACATAATGTATATTGTTTTTCGAAGGCGGCATTTACCGATATATTTAAACCGAGTGTGCTTTATGAAAATACTTCGAGCTCTCAACAGATAGATTATGAAGTGATTGCGTATCCTATTTATGTGGGGTTACAGCATTTGGATTGGACGATAACCAAGCGTTATGACGATAGCGGCGGAACGTTTTTCGAAACGGCGGAATTATATACGTATGACGATCGGGAACGGTTGTTCAACGTGCGGGAAAAACGGGTATATACCAGCGAGGGAGACAGTGTCGCATCGAGGTATTATTATTCATCGGATAATTATGCTGGATATCCACAGCTTGTGAGAGAAGCGATGGAAGCCGGCAATTGCATCACTTCGCCTATTGTGCGAGAATATGTGAAATACAAAGGCGATATCGAGTATGATAAAATCTATACCGAACAGATTCTATACGGAAAAGTAAACAACGATACGTCTGTTGTGCGTCCTGTATCGTATTTTTATCGTGATGGAGGGAACAATGCGTTTGAGAAACAGAGTGATTATACCTATTATGATTCGGGAAAGCTGAAATCAAAAACGGGATTGGATAATCTCACTACCATTTACTTGTGGGGATATAGTTATCAATACCCGGTGGCAGAAATCAAGAATGCCTCTTGGGAGCAAGTAGAGAGTATCATAGGGGATGCCGAGGCTTTCGCTGCGGCTGAAATTCCAGACGGAATGTTGCTGGCCCGATTGCGTACGGAACTGCCGTCGGCACAGGTAACCGTTTATACGTATGAGCCGCTGGTGGGAATTACCTCTTCGACCGATCCTCGGGGGCATACGACTTATTATGAGTATGATGATGTGGGGCGATTGGTGCGTGTGAAAGAGGGGGAGAAAACTACGACATTGTATAAGTACCATTATCGGAATGAATAGAGCGATGAAACGGATAAAGAGAAATGTTATGAATATACGTGTTTTATTATGTACGGCCGGTATTGCAGCTGTACAAGTTTTGTCGGCAATAGAATTGACAGCCGACAGCAACCGGCTGGAAGCCGGGGAGGCATTCGTCAAAATGCTGGTCGAGTACCAAGAACCGGGCAGGGCCGGAACGAAATGCCGGTGGGATTTCCGAGGAATGCAAATCCTTTCGGAGCAACTTCCCGTGGAGTATTTTATTCCGGACAGTTCCCATATGGATATTCTTTGTGGTCGCGAGGGGCGTAACCGTTATTATTACCGGCAAGGAAGCGATAGCCTGTGGTGTGTGGGACATGAGAATGCGACTTTCTATATCGATTATGCTCGTCCCGAACTTTTGTTGCGTTATCCTTTCGCTTATGGCGATTCTCTGACGAGTCGTTTCGAAGGAGCAGGACGGTATGGGCAGCGTATTCCTCTTTTCGTCGGGGGAACGACGACTGTCATAGCCGATGCCGAGGGTGAATTGAGGTTACCGGGAGAGACTTTTGGAAACGCCCTGCGGGTACATACCGCCCGCCGATATGTGAGGATATGTGAAGACAGCTTGTCAGTGAGTGTGGATACGTATGCTTGGTATGTGCCGCAGAATCGTTATCCGGTGTTCGAGAGCGAGACTTCCACGCTGCATGGTACACAGGCCGATACGATACTCTCGGCTGTATCGTTTTACTATCCGCCCGATTATCTGAGTGGGGAGAGTGACCGTAGTGTCGACGATGAATCGATTGAGGAGGAGATCCTACCGATCGAGAGTGTTTTTACCGAGGCGGAGTATCTGCCCAATCCGGTGGAAAGTGACTTGACGATAAAATATAAACTTACTCGTTCGGCTTCGGTGTGGTTCACTTTGCACAGTAGCGCGGGAATTTGTCTGAGACGGACACCGAGTCGTGAGGAAGATGAGGGAGAGTATTCTGTGCTGGTTCCTATGTCGGGGTTAATGCCGGGGGTGTACACATTGTATGTTCATGTGGACGATAAGGTACTTTCTGTAAATATTATCAAGGGGTAGTTTGGGCGGTTGTCGTAAAAATGAGATACTATTTTTGTAAAAACTTTCGTCGAACCCGAAAAATGTATTATATTTGCCACCGTTTTTACGGGATCG